>Ga0209526_10000002_pt1 | contig 223493 bp, 231 predicted proteins | sample JacPinW_OM2H0_M1_FD_188566 | JGI IMG/M metagenome (GOLD analysis project Ga0209526, IMG submission 188566) | Forest soil microbial communities from Algoma, Ontario, Canada - Jack Pine, Ontario site 1_JW_OM2H0_M1 (SPAdes) (version 2) | ecosystem: Environmental > Terrestrial > Soil > Boreal... | reverse complement strand
GACTCCATGAAGCCGGAATCGCTAGTAATGGCGCATCAGCTACGGCGCCGTGAATACGTTCCCGGGCCTTGTACACACCGCCCGTCACATCATGGAAGTTGCTTGTAGCCGAAGCCGGCGCGCTAACCCGCAAGGGAGGCAGCCTTCTACGCTATGAGCAGTAACTGGGATGAAGTCGTAACAAGGTAGCCGTAGGGGAACCTGCGGCTGGATCACCTCCTTTCTAAGGAGAAAGCGCAAAGATTTAGAAACGCGAAGGCTGTAGGCCTTCAGTTTCCAAATTCTTTTGCACTAGGTCGACGGCTAAATCCGTGGAGTGAATCAATTGATCACTCATGGACATGCCGTGAAGACCTCGACGACGAAAGAAGTCGAGGCTCAGAGAAACGACGGATAACGCACAATTCAGTCTTTGCTGCACATCGACTAAAAAAAATGCCGGATGGCGAATCGCAAGATCGACATCCGGCATTTTCTTTTTCTTGAAATCGCACGTCGCCATTCGACATTCGGCCATCGTTGCGGGGGCATAGCTCAGTTGGTAGAGCGCCAGCTTTGCAAGCTGGAAGTCAGGGGTTCGAATCCCCTTGCCTCCAAATCTCCTGATTTGGAGGCAACATAAACAAAAGGGCAAGACGACGGATCGCGGGGCCGCAATCCCCTCGCCTCCAGAACCTCACCGACCCGAACTGGAGGTTTTGTGCGGAGGAGTCGGCGACGGTTTCTTTGTTGGGGCCGGCGTCGGCTTTGCCTGAGGGGCCGTTTTCTTTACTTCCGATCCAGTCAGCTTCCCCGCTTCCTCGGCTACTTTCTCGGCCGCGCCCTTCATGAAACCTTGCGGATCTTGACTCGCCCCGAGCCCGCCGCCAAGCGGCCAACTATTCTTGTCCACCTTGATCGTGCCGATCGGGAGACCTTTGCCATCCCGAAACTCCACGTTGGCTTCCAATAATGCCATGCCAAATCCCATTCCGATCCAGAGCCTCTTTTCGGGGTTGCCCTCGTCGTACTTAGTAATCGTCCCACTAATCACCACAGTGTTCGCATCCGGCTTTGCGTTCCGGGCAACATTGAGAAACTGGCCGCGCTTTTTTAGCTCTGTCGCGATGCGATCCGCGAAATAAACTTTACTCGTGTTTATTTTTTCTCCCACCTCCGGAGATGCGTTTTTGAAATCTTGCACCGTTACCTTGGTGAACGTCCGCGTTGAAGTCAGCGATTTGCCACGTGTGTCTTGCAGGGATGACGTTGTCCCGCACGACGTCAAAATGAACGGTGCGGCGAGAAAGACGAGGAATGCTCGTGCTTTGAGGAACCCGAGGGGTTGGTTGGTTTTCATAAGAAAATTCCCTAAATGCTCAGTGCCGGGCGTCAACGGGAAATTTGGTGGGCCTGACTGGGCTCGAACCAGTGACCCTGCGCTTATCAAGCGCATGCTCTAACCAACTGAGCTACAGGCCCGGAAGAATTTCGGATTCCCGAAACCGGCAATGCGGAGAAAGAATTAACACGCGGTTTGCTTTCCGCAATCCGAAATCCGGTTTCACGGGAACATAGCGCCGCTTTACTTTTTCTTGAGTCTTCGCAGCGCCTCCTTCGCCTGCTGCGCATATTTGCCATTCGGCTCCAGCGTCACGACTTGTCCGAAATACTTTCCGGCGCTGGCAACATCGCCGAGGTTCGCGCAAACTCGCCCAAGGTTCATCAGGACCAAAGTGTCCTTGGGCGCAACTAGGTTCGCTTTCTCGAGCCATTCGCGAGCTCCCTTGTCGTCACCCGAATCGGCATTAAGGGCCGCGACATCATTATAGGCATAGACCTTGTTTGGGAATTGCTCGGCTGCGAACGTTGCCAATTTTAGAAACGGTTTTGCGTCCTTCTTGTGATAATACAAAGTGTAAGTGTGCAGTTTATCGGCCAGGAACTCATCTCTCGGAGCGGGCAGCGGCGCGCCCTTGAGCCAGCGCAGTTCAGTTGAATGATCGCGAGCATAAGCCACCATGCTCTTTAGCGTGGCGAACTCCGACTCAAAGTCGCCTCGTTCCTGGTGCATGTAGGCAAGGCCGCACCAGATATCGAGGCGGTTCGGGAAGCGCTTCGTCGCCTCGGCTAGGAATTGGGCAGCTTTCTTCGCCAGTGCATCGTGCGGCTTGAACGACATGCTGCCGGCGATTTTTCCTGTTTTCTTGTCCACGATATCGAAATCGCCACGCTCGGACGTCTTCGTCGAAACCGTCGGGCTGAGCGCGAGGTTGAAATAATAATTCGCGCTCGTGATCCAGGCGTCGGGATCATTTGGTTTCTGCGCGCGCCATTGATCGAGCAAAGGGTCGATCTGTGCGTCCGCCTTCAGTTTCTGCAACTCCTTGAAACGCGCCGCATAATCTTGTTCAGCGGCGAAGCCGATGCCGACGACAGAAAGCCAACCAGCCAGCAATGACGAAACCGTGATTTTCCACATCATGATCGCGTACTTATGATTTTAGATTCTTTACTTTGAGCTTTTTTGCACGGCGTTCGGCAAAAGCCGCGCTGATCAACAGTCCAAAGATCGCGCCGCCGCTGTCGATCATCACATCCCAGGGTGACGCGGTGCGCGACTCGACGAAGGATTGGTGAAATTCATCCGCCGCCGCCACAAGCCCGCACGCAATCCAGACATTGACGCATAAGATCGACATCGACCATTTGAGATTTGTCCCGCGATAAACCGCGCGAAACAGAAGCAGGGCAAGGATGGCGTACTCGCTCAGATGCGCGCATTTGCGAACTACGAACTGAATTAGCGCCACCGTTTCGGCCGAAATCTCCGGCTTCAACCAACGCAAGAACGGAACGATAAATCGCGAAGTGTGTTCCGCCGACATCAGATCGCTTGAGCCGACAAAGATCACGCCCAACCAAATCAGCACCGGGAGCCAATACTTGAAAAATGATTTCATCCAGAGATCGTCAATTAATGCTTGCTCAAGTGCATCGAAGAGGAAAGACTAGTAGGTTATCTTTGTGCCCAGGAAGATACCATGACCGCGCCTAATAACGGCTCTCAAGGAGCCGCCCGGCAAACGCATGATCCGATGCGGTTTGCCAATGCGACGCTCGGCAAATATCGCCACGTCTGCGCTTTTTTTAACGGTGCGGACGAGGAGTATCGCGTGCTCCTTCCGTTCATTAAGGAAGGACTCGCGCGCGGCGAGAAAGCCTTTCACATTGTCGATCCAAAACTGCGCGACGAGCACATACAACGACTTTCCTCGGGCGGCGTCGACGTGCCTTCGGTCGAGAAGAGTGGACAATTCGAGCTCCACCATTGGCACGAAGTTTATTTGCGCGACGGTCATTTCGATCGGGACCGAATGCTGGCCTGCATGCAGGAGGTGCTGGAGCAGAGCCGGCGCGATGGCTTTCCCCTCTCTCGCGTCATGGGCCACGCCGAATGGGCTTCAGGCGACTGGCCTGGAGTAGACGATTTCCTCGAATACGAGTGCCGGCTGAACGACGTCATTCCGCATCATAAGGATGCGGTCATCTGTCTTTATGATCTGACCAAATGTGGCGGCAACCTCATCATTGACGTCATGCGAACTCACCCGATGATTTTCATCGGCGGCATCGTGCAGGAGAATCCTTTCTTCGTCCCTCCGGAAGAATTCTTGAAAGAATACCGCGCGCGCAAAGCGACCATCGCCGCCGCATAGCATCTATTCGCGCAGCATCGTTGTCGCTTTAACTTTGCCGCGATCAGATGACCGGGCTGCATCTCACAACTCCCCTTACTTTCGAACCCATTTTTATGGAACGCGTGTGGGGTGGCCGGCGCCTCGAATCCGAATTCGGCAAGAACTTGCCGCCCAATTCGTCGATCGGCGAGTCGTGGGAAATTGTTGATCGCCCGGAAGCGCAAAGCGTGGTTGCGAACGGCCCACTTAAAGGCAAGACGCTGCACGAGCTTTGGATGCAAGATCGACAAGCGATCTTTGGAAAGGTTCCAGATTTTCCTCGCTTCCCCCTGCTGGTGAAGTTGCTCGACGCGCAGGAAAAGCTTTCATTGCAGGTTCATCCACCGGAAGACGTCGCTAAAACATTGGGCAGCGAACCGAAAACGGAGTTTTGGTATGTCGCTGCCGCCGGTGACGGCGCCGAGCTCTTCGTTGGACTAAAAGAATCGATGACCCGCGAAGAGTTCAAACATGCTCTCGAGGCAGGAACGGTCGCAGACTGCGTGCACAAAATCCGGGCAAAGGCGGGCGACGCGATGTTCTTGCCCGCCGGGCGTTTTCACGCCGTCGGCGCCGGCAATTTGTTAGTCGAGATCCAGCAGAACAGCGACACCACGTATCGCGTCTTCGATTGGAACCGCGTCGCCGAACCGGGCAAGACGCGCCGGTTGCACATCGATGAAGCACTGCAATCGATCGACTTCACCGATGCCGCGCCCGGCCTCGTTGAACCCAAGGGTGAAGTGCTTGCCCGGCACGAACTGTTCGAAATTCAGAGATGGAATCTGGATAGGCCGCGCGAGGTCGCGCCGCACGGACAGTTTGCCATCGTTTATTGCATCAACGGCTCGCTCCGCTGTGCCGATGTCGATCTTGCGCCGGGAGAATTTCTTCTCGTGCCCGCGTCGTTACAAGATCGACAAGTCAAACCGCAGCGCGAAGGAACAAGCCTGTTGCGCGTGACGATTCCGCGCTAAACCTGAAGCCAATTGCTCTGTTTCGGCTGCTGATTGTTCACCGGAACGATCTGCGTTTTGGGCTCGCTCTCTTTCGCATTCTCTTTTGGCGAAAGAATTCCACCGATCGCGCAAAGCGAAAGGGAAACGAGCAGCACGAGAATTTTCGCAGATCGATTCATGGCGTCGTGAATTTAGCTTGTTTTGTGCCTCAGCCGGAAGCCTGAGCCAGGCGCCGCAAATAAGTAAAGCTGTAAATCCCGGTGGCATGGCCATCGCGCCAGCGCGGTTGCAAGGCGTAGCCGCCGACGAGCTCGAAACCAACCAGCTCAAAACTCGCTGGAGAATAGCTAACGTTTGGACGTTCGATATTACCGAGCACATCCGGTTCGCCGCCGCAGGCCGCGCAGGGACATGCGCGACGAAGAAATTCTAAGTTAAGAAACGACTCCGTCCCGTCGTTCCACTGAATCGCGAGTTCGTTTCCGATCTGCTGAATATTCTTCGGCTCCAAACGCACATGTCGATCTTAGCAGAATGTCGATCCGACGAACAATCCTCAACCAAAGGCCTAACGAAAACCGCCCGCGATTTATTATCGGCGGGCGGCCTATTTCTAAATGTTCTGTTTGTTAGTTCTTCTGATACACGTCCCATACCAGCGGAGTACTGGGAGTCGTTAACGCGAGTTTAGCGGTTCCGATCTTGGTGAAACCAGTCGGCGGTATTGCCTCCGCGCTCAATCATCCCAACATCATCACCATCTACGAAATCGGGCGGTGGGAAGAAACGCACTTCATCGCGACTGAACAAATTTTCAACTCGCGATCTGTTACGCTCAACTTGGAGAGAGCGAGCGTGCGCGAAAGATACTGATCGATCTCGAAGCAGTCGCCAGACAACGCTATGTCGATCAGACCCACATCGCCGCGATCTACGCTGCGCTCGGAGATAAAGACAAAGCATTCGCCGCGCTCGATCGCGCATGCGACGATCGTTCCGCTCGCGTCAGCTCGCCGCGCTTCTTCTTCTGGCTGGCTCCGTTGTTTGATGATCCGCGTTTCGCCGCATTAGAAAAGAAGGTCGCGCATTCGGCGATCTCTGCGGCTGTCGCCGGCAACTCCACCGGCGTCGCTCGCTGAAGATGTCGATCTTAGCAGGATCTCTATTTTGGGAAGAATCTTTGCGCCAGAAGCTACTTGCCAATTGACATTGAGTTGTCGGATTGGCTTGAATGCTCCGCCGTGGGAATGCTCCGTATCCCTCTATCTATTGCCTTTGTAGCGGTCGCTCTCGTCGCTATCCCATGCGCTCTGGCAGCCAATGTGCCCCTGCAACAAGCGACGGCGGATTTTTCACAAACGTCATTTCTCGTTACGGCGGCCATTGACGGCAACACCAGCAATACGAACGGCTGGGCAATTCATCCCCAGGAGGGACAAAACCACACTGCCGTTTTCGAGACGCAGCTCGACACCGGATTTCTAGGCGGAACACTTTTTACTTTTACGTTTCAACAATTACTGGGAACTGCACAGCACACGATGGGACGATTTCGAATTTCGATCACGACCGACGATCGATCCACGTTTGCGGATGGACTAACATCGGGCGGCGATGTTACCGCGAACTGGACCGTGCTGGACCCGATCACTTTTACTTCTTCCGGTGGCGCGACCCTCACCAAGCAACCCGACATGTCGATTCTCGCCAGCGGGACGAGTCCGAACCAGGACACCTATACGGTAACGGCGGTCACGGGTTTGACTGGAATCACCGGCATTCGGATCGAACTGATGACCGATCCGAGCCTTCCATTTAACGGTCCTGGTCGCCAACCACTGAACGGAAATTTTGTGCTGACGGAAATGAGTATCGATGCCGTCGCTTCGCCCGTGCCGGAACCTTCTTCGACCGCTCTGTTCGGTGCGGCGACGCTAATCGCCGCCGGTTATCTTATTCGGCGTCGGAGCGTTCGCGCTCGCGCTTAGGCCGGCTGCGTTTTCCGAAGATCGCCGTGCCGACGCGCACGAGCGTGGCACCTTCTTCCACTGCGACCGCGAAATCCTGTGTCATGCCCATGGAAAGCTGGGCCAGGTCGACATGAAATTCGGCTTGCAGCTGATCGCGCAGTTCCCGCAACTGGACGAAGAATTTCCGTGACGCTTCCGCTTCCTCCGCCAGCGGCGGGATCGTCATCAAACCAAGGATCGACAGTCGTGGCAGGGCGAGCAGCTCTTCCATTTGTTCCCGCAACTTGTCCGGGGTAAATCCGAACTTACTCCCCTCGCCCGCCACATTCACTTCGAGCAGGATGCGCGGATGCATTCCGTCTTCTTCGGCGATTCGATTCATGTCACGCGCAAGATCGACATCATCGATGCCGTGAAAAAGTTCGAAGAGCGGCAGCGCGTGTCGAATCTTGTTCTTCTGCAAGTGGCCCACGAAATGCCAGCGCAGATTCGAAGGGAGCTCCGGAATTTTGGCGCGTGCTTCCTGCACACGGCTTTCGCCAAACAAGGTTTGCCCGGCCTCGTGTGCTGCGCGCACCTTTCCGGCGTCATGCGTTTTAGAAATCGCCACGAGCTGGATCGAATCCGCCGGGCGCCCCGCGCGTGCAGCCAGATCCGCAATCGTAGCTGAGACGCGGGCAAGATTCTCGCTGATGTCGCTCATTCAGAAATCATCTTCCGGATGGTACTCCGTCTGCTCAAATTGAGCACAGGGCAGGTTTCCCGCCTCCATTAACAATGAAAATTCGTTTTTCGTGGCTGATCATCGTCGCGCTCGGACTTGCAAGCGTTTGGGCAACCGAGCCCGATTTTTCGCGAAACATCGCCGCCAGCGTGCTCACCCAAGCATTAGCCGAACGCATTCTGGATGCGGAAGTCGACCCTGCGAGCACCAATACTCAACCAGACGGTCACGCTGCCAGGGTACGAATTAGTCATTGTTCATATCAGACAAAAGCTTCCGAAAAAAAATCCGGACATATCGATTTGGTTGTGCGGCAATCCGAAACAGCGGAGGGCGCCAGAGCGCAATTTGAGAGCGCAAAAGTAATCTATCGCGGCAAAGAAGTAAGCGGTCTGGGCGAAGCAGCATTTCGGCCTGCGACATTATCGCAGGTGCACGTGCTCAAAGGGCGCTCTTACATCATTGTCACGGCGGGAGCATCGTTCAAGGCCGACGCCAAGCTGGAAGAAAACGCGGCTTCGGAAATCCTGCGGCGCCTCCGGGATTAAAAGGCGAATCGGCTTCCGCGACGCGATAAAATCCGCGCGCTTGCGCCAACGCGTTGGCCGCGCGCAAGGTAATCACACTTCCGGTGCCATTGATGTTGTTCATCGCGATCGTCCAAGGACCTTCGGGATCGACGCTTTGTTCCAATCGGTAGGCTTGACCGGCCGTGGTTGGAAAACTGATTAGCAAATCGGAGTGATCGGGCGCGAGCGTAACGGGCAAACGCACCGTCACGATCACCGCGTCGTAGGCGACAGCATGGACCGCGTCGTCGGCGCTTAACAGAAAAGTGTACGAGCCGATCTTGCTGAAGCTGACATTAGTCACGGCCGCGTTGGCGTTTGTAATGTTCGCAGGCCCCGGGCCGCCATAAAGCTTCCATTGAATTGCCGATGTTCCGCTCGGATCGTTCACCGTTCCGTGAAGCGTGGCACTTGCTGCAAGATCGACAACTTGATCGGCGCCGGCATCGACTGTCGGCGGATTTGGCGACCGCGGGCCTCCGGTTGGGCCGGTTGTTTGGATCACCTCGAAATTGTTAATGTCGATCGTGGAAAGATGATTGAAGGCGCTCGCGGAGAAGCGATCGTCCGGGCAAACCGAAACGGAAAAGAAACCGCCGTTGTCGGCGACGATCGCGCCATATTTCTTCAGCGCGAGCAGCACCGCTTTTTCTTCGATTGTCCAACCACCCGGGATCACGAAGCTCGATTTCAAACGCAGGCGCTGACCCATCGCCGGATAATTTGTCGATGTTGCCGGGATCGACGAGGCGTAGTGGTTCGCCGGGTAAATATATTCGCGGCGCGTTTGTTTAACCACTAGACGAAGCGCGTGTTCCACCATCCCGCGCTCGCATTCATCATAGCGAACAACTGCCGGGAACATCGGCAGACCAGCCGCATCACCTGACGTCCAGCCAGCCGGGCGCAGCGCGTTGGAATTGAGATTGAACTTCGCGCCGTTCGAAGCCTGCCATCCGCTCTGGGTCAACTTCATCTGCCAGGTTTCCCAAATCGAACCGACACCCGGCGCGACCATGATCCCGTGGCGATCCCCGCCCGTGTTGTTTACGTCCACCTGCCATTGCTGCAACGTCAAACTGCCGGTGTCTTTCGGCCAGCTTTCGATCGGTTGATTTGAAGGGATGGGATAATTGCCGTTCGGGTACGTGCCGCCGTCGAGGTCCGATTCGTTCGCATAATCCAGGAATGGAATCGTGACGCGCGGCTGATTGTCCGGCACGAGCACATAATTCATTTCGTAAAACGGCCGTAGCGTTTGCCGGCTCGCCGACAAGTCCGCTTTGATCTGCGCGATCATCGTGGCGGAGTTTGCCAGCAGCGGACGGCGCGAAATGTCTTCGTTCCAGGGATTGGTCACCGGCATGATCTGCATGGCCGAAACGATCGCGTCCGCTTGCGATGTATCGAACAACGTCGGCGTCGTGACCACCGGCGCCGGACCAAGGATCCGGCCTTCCTGGTTGATTCGTTCCGCGTGAGCCGCGCAGCCGATGAGCTGTACTATTAAGAGCGAAGTAACGCTCCGACGCCAATCAACCCTTGCCCTCATGATTCCCCTCACCCCTTTTCATTGAAAATAGAGGAGAAGCTCATCGCTGCGATTAGCAGCAGCATTCGCGCCTGAAAGAACCGCGGATTACGCGGATGTCACGGATTAAGAAGAATTCCGGACCCCCTCTCCTCTTTGCTCATCCGATTTAATCCGCGTAATCCGCGGTTAACGTTTACAGCACGCCGACTGCACGCGAAATCAGGAGAATGACAATGCTCAATGAAATAAAAACCTGGATCATGGCGAGAATTTTCGCCCAGCGCGCGAGCAGCGGCGCGTCGGTCGGGCCGAAGGTCGAGCTTTGCGTAAACGAGACGAAGAGATAATCGATGAAGCGCGGCCGCCAGGGAACACATTTGAACTCGGCGCGTTCTTCTCTCGGGATCTGCATCTGCGGGAAAAGAAAACTGGTGCTGCCAAATTTCTTTAATTCGTGACGCAGCGTGGGCCCGCCACCATCGAGGCGCCAATACCAAAGCGCGAACACGATCACATTCGTCAGCCAAAGCAATCCGCCAGAGCCCAACAGCTGGAGCGGGGATTCCCTGTGCGTAGGCAACGCGCGCACCAGCAGAATCACCGACCCGATCAGCGCGAGTGTGGTAATACCATTAATAATAATGCCGAGGACGCGATTCAGTGAGCGCTTTCCCGTGCGATGGCTCATGACGGTCGGAATGAGCAAAACCAGAATCAAACTCGGCAGCAACCAGATTGGCCCGATGATGAGCGCCCGCGGCAGCGCCAAATAAATTGCGGCCACCGCGATGAACGCCAGCAATGCCTGCCAGCGCGGCTCCGGTTTATCGATGTGATGGTGCTCGTTCGTCACGAAATGGCTATAGCAGGGATTAGGCGCAGCGCGAGTGTGCTTCACGTGCCTAAAGTTTTTATTGACCGTGAGACGTTCAACCCTTGATGTGAACGGGTGCTTAAGACCATCTTGAAATATTTTCTCGGGATTGTTGTCGCCGTTGTCATCGCGGCGGCGATTTTCCTGACTAATCTGATTTGGTTTCGGCCGTGGAACCTGAATCATTTCTACGAAAAGGTTTTCGCGGAAACAGTTTTCAGCGAGCCGGAGTTACTCTCAGCGCTTGGATTGGTCGAGCAGTTCGGCATCACCAGTCACAACGGGAAACTGAGTGATGAGTCTCCCGCGCATCAACAGAAGGTGATCGACCGCTGGAAGAAAGATCTAACGCAACTACACCAGTATCCGTTAGATCGACAATCGCCTTCGCAAAGACTTTCCACCCACGTGCTCGACTGGTTTGTGACCGATCAGGTCGAAGGCGAGAAATGGCAGTTTCATAATTATCCGGTCAACCAGCTCTTCGGGGTGCAGAACCAGTTCCCATCGTTCATGGCCAATACGCACCGCCTTTTGGCGAAACGCGACTGCGAATATTACGTGATGCGGCTCAACGCCGTGCCGACAAAATTCGATCAACTGCTCGAAAGCCTGTGGGTGCGCGAAGAAAGACAAATCCTGCCGCCGCGCTTTGTCGTCGAGGAAGTGCTGAAAGAGATGGGGGACTTTGTGGCCAAGCCGGCCGGCGAAAATATTCTGGCAACCTCCTTCAAGGAGCGTGCGGCCAAGATCGACAAGTTGAACGACAAGGAGCGCGCAGATTTTCAAGCGCGCGCCGAAACAGCGATCACGAACAGTGTTTATCCGGCCTATCAAAAGCTGATCGATTATTTCAAAGGCGTTCTGCCGAAAACCACGACCGATGATGGCGTCTGGAAATTGCCGGATGGCGACGCATTCTACGCCTACGCACTGCACTCGAACACAACGACGTCGATGAAACCGGACGACGTGCATGATCTCGGTCTTCGCGAAGTCGCACGCATCGAAACCGAAATGCGCGCTCTGCTCGATAACAACGGATTCGCCGGGCAACCAATCGGTGCAGCGATGGATAAGCTGGGAAAGGATCCGCGTTTTCTTTATCCGAACGATGACAAAGGCCGGGCCGACGCGCTGGCCGAATACAAACGCTTGATCGACAACGCGACCGCGCACTGCGGCGAATTATTCATTACGTTTCCGAGAGCGAAGATCGACATTCGCCGCGTCGAACAATTCAAGGAAGCAACGGCACCTGGCGCCTACTACCAGGGCGGCGCGATGGATGGAAGTCGGCCGGGCATTTTCTTCGCGAACCTTCGCGACATGAACGAAGTCCCGAAATGGAGCATGCCGACGCTGGCCTATCACGAAGGCATTCCCGGACATCACTGGCAAATTTCGATCGCTCAGGAACTCAAAGGCGTCCCGCAATTTCGAAAAGTGATTCCGTTCACCGCCTACGCGGAAGGTTGGGCGCTTTATTGCGAATGGCTCGCCAAACAAGTCGGTTGGTACGACAACGATCCGTTTGGCGATCTCGGCCGATTGCGCGACGAACTTTTCCGCGGAGTGCGATTGGTTGTCGATACCGGAATTCACGCCAAACATTGGCCGCGCGAACAAGCGATCGCCTACATGCGCGACAAGACCGGTCTTGGCGAGAAGGAAGTGAAATCGGAGATCGAGCGCTACATCGTCCTTCCTGGACAGGCGTGCGCCTACAAAGTGGGAATGCTCAAGATTCAGGAACTGCGCGCCCGCGCGAAACAGGAGCTCGGAGAAAAATTCGACCAGCGTGAATTTCACGAGACGCTGCTCAAGAACGGCTCGCTGCCGCTCGAAATCCTCGAGGAGCAGGTTAACGATTACATTCAGAAGAAAAAGACATAACTGGCGCGTCGTACGGAACGCTGAGATTGCCTCTCCCTTTATCAAAGGGAGGGGAGTAAGGTGAGGGATTGCGCAACGTTTCTTTGAGACTTTGAAGAGAACCCCTCACCTCAATCCTCTCCCCGCCCTCGGGGAGAGGCGGGAAACAGGTCACTCGATGCGCAAGATTCTGATCACGCTTCTGATCGTAGTCGTGCTTGCGATTGCGATGTCGATCTTGTGGATATTTGGCGGGCGACAATTGTCGCTTTATGTCGATCGGTTCCGGACGATTGAAACAGGGACGATTCCGATCAAATCTTTGACTTACGAAGGCAACGGCACGGGCGGCACTCTTGTCGCGAACGACCTGCGGTTGGATTTGACTCCGGCGGATTCGCACGATTCGCCACCGCATGTCGGCACGACTAAAGACGAACAGCTCGCTTTGTCGTTCGGCGGAAAGGTTTTTGCTTTCGGCCCTTTGCTTTCAGGAACAGACACGCTGGCCACTGCGCCGCAATCGGGTGACGATGCTTCCATTTCCATTCGGCACAGCTATCTAAGCTGGCCGACTTTTTTCGACGTCAACTTTGTCAGCGGCCGCGCACCTTCATGGAAACGCCATCTTTATAATCAGCTTACCTGGAAGAAACCGAATGGAGCGAAGCTCGAGATGCTTTGGCGCTACGAACAGTATTTCTATCCCGGCGATGGCTGGGCGACCGGCATGATGACGCGCGAGGGCGTTACCGGTTTGATTCGCGTTGATATTTCAGCTCCTGCTCGGTAAATCTTTTTCATGCAGCGCGGCCTCGCCGTTTTCTTCTGCACGTTGTCGGCCCGAGCCGGGCTGGCACTCCTCGCCGGACTGGCATTATTGCTGGCGGGTTGTGCGACACACTCCGCCACGAAAGTGGAAAAGCGCGCGGACGAAGAGGCGGCGAGAACGGCCGCACTGAAATGGCTCAAACTTCTCGACGATGGTGATTACGAAGAAGCTTTCGAATGGGAGGCCCAAGATTTCCGAATGACGCGCACGCAAAGTCAATTCGTTCGCTACATGCAGGCGCGACGCGCGCCGTTCGGACGCACGCTTTCGAGAAACTTCATCGGCGCGGCGAGCATCCATAAATTCGTCGGTGTTCCGGAAGGAAATTACGAAAGCATCATTTTCAAAACCGCATTCGAAAAAAAATCGCCCACGGCCGAGCGCGTGATCCTGGTAAAACAAAGCGTCGGCTGGCGAGTTATCGACTACCGCATCTATTGATCATGAATCCACGCCTCATCGTTATCACTTGCGTTGTAGCTGCCGCCGTCTCTGGCGGCAGTTTCCCGAGTTCTGCGGCCGAGAAAAAGCCCGCGTCCCCCGGCACGGCACAAGTGCCAACCTGGTCACAAGACGATCTCGACTTTTTCCTGCACGGCTCCATGAGCACGGAAGTGATTCCCGAACGCGTTTTGCGCGCCTTCATCAAGACCTATCCGGATTTGTTCCCGACGGAAGATCTCAGCCATCTCGGTCTGATTGCCGATCCGAAGTTTGGCTGGCCGATCGGCATTAGCCGGAAGAACGAAGTCAAACACCTTGGCGGATTATCCGCTGTCGGCATCAATTGCGCGTCATGCCACGTCGCACAGATCACCGCGGGAAGCGAACCGATCCGCATTCTGGGAACGACGAGTCATTTCAATGTCGAAGCATTTTTCGGCTCCGTCCTGGTGGCGACATTCAAAACTTCCGGCCCCGCGAACATGAAAGCTTTCCTCAGTTCGTACTTGTCCGCGACGCGCCCGAAAGACGATCCCGCGGCGCAGCTGCTCTTTGCCAAAGAATGGCAGCGGCAGGAGCAGCAAATCAGTGCGGTAATTTCTGCCGACCCGTTCGGCTCCAAGGACATTGCGCCCGGTGAACTGCATGCGATCGCACCCGGCGCGGTGTTGCTCGATGCGGAATTGCTGGAACATCATGTCGATCTTGCCGCGCTTTCACACTCCATGCTGAAACTTTTTCACAACATGCGCGCCGCATTGCATGTGCCCGATCAACCTCCGGACAAAGTTCCTCAAGCTTCCGGTCCCGGGCGCAACGACGCGTTCGGCCTGCTCGCCGCGAGTTTGCTCAACGCGCCCCAGCCTTACTCGCCGATAAAATTCGGTTTAGTTTGGAATGTCGACCAGCGGACCTGGGTGCATTGGGACGGCAACACGAAGTCGCCGATTTCGCGCAACTTGCTCGCCTCACTCGGACTTGGCGCGCCGATGCATGCCAAGCGGGCCGATCTCGAATTCGCAGCGGTGAAACGGCAAACTGATTTGTCCGAAAAAATCCGGCCGCCGAAATATCCATTCAAGATCGACAATGTGGCGGCAAAGCGCGGTGCGCCGCTCTTCGAAGCGAACTGCAATTCATGTCATGGAGGCGCGGAGAGCGACAAGCGGCTCTATTCGGTTGCCGAAATCGGGACCGATCCACATCGCGCGGAGATGTTCACCCAAAAACTGGCCGATGGATTCAATAAGTTTCTGGCGGAGCTTGAAGCGGTGGGATACCAGCCGCCGAAGGAATTCGGTGTGCGCAGCACTGGAAAATATTTCGCGGCGACTTTGAATGGAGTGTGGGCGCGCTCGCCTTATCTGCACAACGGTTCCGTCCGCACGATGCAGGAATTGCTTTCGCCGCCGGCGCAACGCGCCAAAACCTTTCATCGCGGTTCACGCGAATACGATCCGGGCCAGCTCGGTTATACCGACAGCGGCACCTATGTATTCGACACGAGCGCGTCGGGAAACTCGAATGCGGGACACGATTACGGAAGCAAACTTTCGAGCGCGGAGAAGCAGGACCTGGTGGAATACCTGAAAACGCTCTAATCTGAGTTTTTGGAGTTGTTTTTTGCCTACCAACCAGAGGAACATCGCACTCTATGAACTTCACTAAAAACATCGGAATGCTTCTGCTCGCGATTTATCTGATTCTGGTTGGGATAATGGCGCTCTTTAGTGTCGCCATTCCTGCGATTCTCATGGGCATCCTTGCGCTGGCCGCTGGGATTTTTATTCTTATCGGTAGATAAAAGCAGTTCTTCGGACACTGGTGAAACGCACGGTCTTCATCAGCCATTCCTCCGCAGATAAAGTAATCGGCGAACAGGTTTGCCGTTTCCTGGAGAAAAACGGCATCCCGTGCTGGATCGCGCCCCGCGACGTGACTCCAGGACAGAATTATGGCGCCGCCATTCTCGACGCGATCGATGGATGCCGCGTGTTCGTTTTAATCCTGAGCAATCAGTCGAATAAATCGGGCCAGGTCGTGCGCGAGGTAGAGCACGCGGCGAGCACCAACTCCATCATCATCCCGTTTCGCGTCGAAGATGTGAAACCGTCGCGCAACCTCGCATTTTATGTGAGCGCGGCGCATTGGCTGGATGCGTCAGCAAAACCAATCGACCAACACTTCGGCGAACTGCTCAATGCAATTAGGAATTGGGAGAAAACTGTTGGCGCCCCGGAAAAAAAGCTCATCGCGGAGCCTTCATTGCCGGCACCACCTGTTCTTGAGACTCGAAAGCGAAACATCTTGTGGCCAATCGTGGCTTGTCTCGCTCTTTTGCTGCTCGGCGTTCTTGGATATCAAGCGCTTCGACACAAGAACTCACGCGATAGGGAATCGCCTGCAGTCGCAGCAACCAGACCGGCACCAGTGGCGTCAGCGCCAGCGATGTCCGCGCAACCATCCCGGCCGGGACCAGTCATAAAACAAATCACCGCTTCGTCTGAGTTAGCGCCCGAAGTTCATCGGGGCGAGCTCAAGCATTACGAGGCGAAGCTCGCGTTTGATGGCGACGACGCGACCGCCTGGATGGCAAACGGGAGCGGCCCTGGGCAGTGGATCATGGTCACATTCGAGGCGCCCACCTCCATCACGAGTATTTCAGTGTTCGGCGGCGCAGCGGACGCGGACCGCTACGAGAAAAACAACCGTGTGAAGACTCTTCGCATGATTTCAAGCGAAGGAAGTGCCGAAGTGTTTGATTTGGCGGACAAGATGCAGGCGCAACGTTTCCAATTGCGGCGGCCGGTCGTGACGGAATGGATCAAGTTTGAAATCCTCGCGGTCTATCCGGGAATACGTCACGACTCGACCCTGATCTCGGAGATCGCTTTCAACCGCGATTGAATGCCTTAAACCGTCGCTGGGCTGTATCGCAGCCTGTTATATCTACGTCTCGAAGCGCTTATGGCTCTATTTCCGGCCTACGCGTGAGCCGGTCTCCTGCCGGAACGTGCAGGTGCGAATCTCCGGAACAGTCAAAATTCGAGCGCCCTCAGGCGGATTCTCGATCGCCGAGACCAGGGAGTTCACGATTTGCGCGAGCGTGATCAGGCCAAGCCGGTTCGCGGACTCGCGCGTCGGCGGTAGCAGTTGGCAAATCCAGTATGCCGGCAGGAGCAGATATGGCCAGCGATGGCCCGGCCCGAGCACATACCATGGCCGGATAAATGTTGCCGGAATTCCGGTGGCGCGAACAAGTTCTTCTCCCTGTCGCCGCACTTGGATGAATGCCTTCATCACCGGCGCCGGTTGGGCGACGCTGAGATAAACGAAATGCCGAATCCCGCCCTCGCGCGCCGCTTTGGTCGCCACCTTGATCGAGACAAGATCGACATCTTGAAATTGTTTCGCTTTCGCCGGACTCGGATGCGGCACGCCGATCAGATGCACGAATGTGTCGGCCGGCGCGATTTGATTTGTGTACGAATCCACCTTCAACGCGTCGCCGACAACGCATTCCGTGCCGTGCGATAATTTCGTTTCCGATCCTTTCCGCACCAGCGCTTTCACTTTGTGACCGCGCTCGAGCAGCGCTCGAATTAAAGGACGCCCGATATAACCCGTCCCACCGGTAACGAAAACGTTCATGCCCTCAACGTACGATCAGGATGTATCCCCTGCCCCGATCCGCCCGAACCGCATCGGTTTGTATTGGGGAAAGAACGGCGCCGGAAAGATTGCGCATCAGCTCGAGCCCCTCCTGTGTTCGAATCACCAGCGCGTCGAGATTTCCGCGGTTCCATTCCGCGACCGCGCGATCCGGTTGAATGAAATGCGTTTTCTCCAAATACAAAAGCATGCCGCCGTCGTGACTCTCGACAATTTCGTAACGCCAACCTTTCGTCTGCGCTTCGTGACGAACTTCGCGGCCAAAGGTCGATAGCCCATCGCGATGATCGCGATATCCAAGAAAAACTTTCTTGTAGATCACATAGTGGCTCGTGAGCAAGATCGACAAGAGCAACGCCACGGCGCTCCATCGGAAAAAGCGCTCGCGCGTTCGCGGGTTCGAAAAAGTCTGACTGACCTGCGCAGCCAGGACCAGACAAAGGGGCGGAAGCACCGGATAAATTCGATCGATCCGCTTCGACGGAATGAACGAGATGACGATCAAACCGCCCAGGCTCCAACAAATGAGCCAAAATGTGGGCGGGGAAATTTTTCGAAATGCCCCGCGCACGGAGCCGCGATATATCCAAATGCTTAGTGCGGTAAGCACGAGCAGAAGTTCGCTCCACGGCGCAAACTTCTGCATCAGATGCGCGACATAATAATACGGCGGATGTGGGCCTTGCTCGACCGAGCTAAAGCGCCCGAGGAATTCGTGAATGACGACCTGTTGGTAAAAACCGGGTTGCGACAGAATCCCGCCGATCACCCAGACGAGAAAAATTCCGAACGGAGCCAGCCACGGCCACCAGCCGCACCATGCGCTCGGGACCGAAACGCCAGTCCGGCTCGGACGCATCCGCCAGCGCCATTGATATGCGGCGACCCCCGACAGCAGGAACGCGTAGATGATCGGACCTTTTAAAAAAAGGCCAACGAGAACCAAAACGAAAATCATCCAGCGATCACGCCGTTCCCATTCTTCTTGGTTTTGGATTTTTCGCCAGATCAGCAACGCGATTAAGAATGTGACCAACGCGAGCGGCATGTCGGTCCGCACCAATGTGGCCATGCGCGGACTTAGATTGTTGAGACTGAATGCGCTCAGCGCAAGCAAACCGGCCGCGGCGCCGAACGCGTTGGTCGCCGCGCGAAACAAGAGAATGGTCAACCAAATTGCCGCGACAGCAGAAGGAAAGCGCCACGCAAAATCCCACGAGCGCGTCACCGCATAGAGGCCGGCCGAGATCCAGGGAATCAACGGCGGCTTGGTCGCCTCGCGGTCGCGTGGCGCCTGTTGATAAAGCCAGCGCCCTTCCTTGATCATCCCGAAAGAAGCGAGCGCCTGTCGCTCCTGGGAATATTCGTTGAGCTGCCACGGCAGATTTGCGATCGAGAAGAAAACGATCGTTAAGAGACTAACGACCCAAAGTGTCCACCGGCTTTCGAGCAGCATCCTTCCCCAGCCCACACTCTGCTCGTTCGCGACCGTTGTCGCCGCGGGCTGCATCATCTTAACTCAATATCTCCATCATTTGCTTGGCGAACTTCGGACCGGCGCCGGCTTCTTCGTGCTTGAAATAGGCGAATGCATCTTTCCACGTTTCGTTTTGTTCGCGCACGAATTCGGCCCAGCGTCCGATGTCGATCTTAGTGTAGTCGGCGCGGCGCAAGCGGAGGTAACCGTAATCGGCGGTTACGATTTTCGGCGTAGCGAAGTCTTCGGTTTCGGCGATGCACAAGGCGACGTTACGTGATTTAAAAATCGCCCAGACGTCATCACCGAACCAGGATTCGTGGCGAAACTCGAAGGCGGCGCGCATTCCGGTTGGAAAACCGTTGATGAAATCGGCCAGGAGCAAGGTGTCCTTCTTGAAGTTCGGCGGAAGTTGAAAAAGAACCGGTCCCAATTTTTCACCGAGACCTGACGCGACATCGTGGAAGTAGCGCATGGTGTCGGTGCAATCACGCAGCTTCGACCAATGCGTGATTTTCTGCGGTGCTTTGAGCGCGAAACGAAATTTCGCCGGCGTGAGTCTGTTCCAGTTCTCGATCGTCTTTGGCGCGGGAATGCGGTGAAAAGTGTAATTGATCTCGGTCGTGTTCAGCCGCTCGGCGTAATACGGCAACATTTTCGCCGCGGGCATGTCTTCCGGATAAAAATTCCCCTTCCATTCGGCGTATTGAAAACCAGACGTGCCGACCCAATTGTTCATGTCGATCTTAGCGGCGCTCGCGTTCCGCCTGAATTTGGGCGAGCAAATCGCGTTTCGTTCTTTCCATATCGTGAAAAAATTTCGCGGTGTCTTCTAACATTTCGGGATAACCAGAAAATCTTTTCCGCAATTGTTTCGTCGCCGGATCGTAAAAGAAGGAGATGTCTTCATCGAGATGCGGCCGGATCAACTCATCACTCAGTTTCTGATAATGTTCCATGCGGTTCAGGCCCCAGCGAATAACCGACTCGAGATTGCGCAATGCGGTCAGCGTTTTCACCTCGAGCACATCGTATCCGCCGGCTTGAAGCAAACTGGAGGTATCGCTCGCGCTGTAGTCACTGGTAAATGAGAACGGACGCACTGGCGGCATTTCGCCGGCAGCGAGCGCGCGACGAAACTCGGCTACTTGTCGATCTTGCCTTAGAGCATCCTGCTTTGTGTTTTCGATTCCTTCTTTCATCAACTGCTCGAGCGAAGCGAGGATTTGATCGTGCCTCTTCCCTTGCTGTTGGTGCTGCTGAAAATTGTTCAACCAAAACGCGGCATACACGCCGACGAATACGAGGATCAATTCGGCAACCCAGCGTCCGAGTTTTCGAACTATTCCCTTTTGCTCGGTAGCAGTCGTCACGATTGCGAAATGGGATTACGTCTAAAGCTGCTCGATCTTGCAACCACGCGCACGCAATAAGGCAAGTAGTCCACCGTCTCCGCCGAGGTGCGCGGCCCCGGGCACGACGAAGTAGGTCTGGTTGCTTTGGAGATAACCTTCGATTTTCGGAACCCATCTTCGGTTGCGCATGCCGATGAGTCGATCGCCTAACGAAGGGAAATCGCGAAATCCCTCCAGTGTTTCGCGTGTCAGGGTGTCGACGTCGCCGCGCCGCCACGCCTTGATCACCTGCGAAGTTCCGCCGCCCCCACTCGTATCGGGAATAAATGTGAGCAGAAGCATGGCTTCGCTCTGACGATCGCTCAGACCGGAAAAGATCTCGAGATGTTCCCGCGCCGTTTCCAATCCTGAAACTGGTTTCGAAGCAGAACGAGCGCGGCCAGCCAGAAATCCTTCCACTCCCAAATCCTCCGACAGTCCATGCAAACCGGGCGCGGTGAGCAGCAGGACAAGAAACCACGGTCGATATTTCGCGAACTTCTTCTCCGGCACATTCATCAAACCAAATACGCGGCGCAGGTAATCATAGGTGCGTGGATCGACATGCTTCTTCAAATTGTCGCCGCCCGAATATTCGCCGGCCTTGGAAAGATCTTTTCCAGAGGCCGAGAGCGCTTTGGTGTCGATCTCAAAGACGAGCCGCGAAGATGCGTCGAAGGCGCGATTGAACGCCGGCGGCAATGGATAATCGACACTGCGCAAAGCGTGAATGGAGCCTCCCAGATAAAGTGTGCCGCCGTTTGGCCCCGAAACTTTCCAGACGCACGACGCGGCGCGGCTCTGCACGGCCCAAGCGCTGGTCAGGGCAAAAAGTAACACGAATCGGATTGGAAACGCCCGCATGTTCCTCGCTGTAACAGCGCTGCCGAAGTTGAGCAAGTGTCAGCTTTCCACTTGGCATTCGTGTCATGCTCGCTTAAATACCCGCCGCATGAAATTCCCCGCCAGTTCCCGCACGTTTTTTTTCGCGGCCGTAATAATCGCAACGGTCGCCGGTAGCGCTATCGCGACCGAAGACGCCTCGATTGATCGGTTGCTCAAGAAACTTCCGGCCCCGGAAAAGGTGGCCAAAGTGCAAGCAGGGCCAGCCGACCCGGTGATGCGCGATCCGATTGCCCAGGACATCGGCAAAGCCCTTTCGAAACGGAATTCTTCCCGCGCGCTGACGCTTTCGCGCCGTTTAACGGAGCGTTATCCGAAAAGTCCGCTCGCGCATTGCATTCGCGGCGCGCTCGCCTCTTCGGTGCGGCGATATCCGGAAGCTTCCGCCGCCTATCGCGAAACGATCGACATCGAGCCGAAATTTTCCTACGCTTATTTGCAGTTGGGCTCGCTCGAGGCCGTGCAAGGCCACTTTGCCGCGGCCATGCCGTACTTTCAGAAATTGGTTGAGCTCGAGCCGAAGGCGCCGATCGGCTGGGTTTTTCTGAGCGACTGCTCGGAGAAACTTGGGCGGCAGCAGGAAAGTCTTCAGTACGCCAAGCGCGCGACGGTGGTAGCGCCGGCGGTGGCAGCGGCATGGTTGCAACTGGCGCATGCCGAAAACGCGCTCGGGCACACCGAAAATGCGCGGCGCGCCAACGCGCGCGCACAAAAGCTTCTGCCCCGAAAGCAAAAGCGCTAAGCTTCGCGCGCCAATTTCCGGCTCGGAATTGGTTAAATGAAGTTTGAGATCATCCCGGCGCACGAAGTCACGCTGGCCGAGCAGGCGATTATGACGCGCCCTCGTTGCCGATCAGAGTTCACGCCTTTTTTAATTTTCCCGGAAAGATTGACGAAATCAGGTCGGCATTCTTCGCCATCTTGCAGCGCTTTCCCGGTAGCGAATTTTTTGCGCCGGCGATTTTTCCAGAAAAGTTCGGCGAACAAATCTTTCAGCCGCTCGGTTTCATACGCGGGCCGCTCAATCAATTTCTAATGCGACAGGATCTTTGATCGCGGGAATCAGCCGCGCAATGCTTGCGTGAAACGAATCAGATCGGCGGCGACTTGTTCGACGCGCTGGATGACTTTTTTGTCGGTGAGATTATCGCCCTCGAATGCGTCGCTTGTCGCAAAAACAAAGCGCGGAATGATCACGCAACGAAAATCGAGCATCAGACTGTTGGCATACGCCATGACCGACATGTAGCTGCTGGTGCCGCCGGCTGCGCACAGAAAACCAACAATCTTGTCCTCCCACGCATTGCCCGTGAGCTCGATCATGTTCTTGGCTGCGGCCGCGACATCGTAATTATATACCGGCGCTGAAACGAGGATTCCGTCCGCGGCTTCAATCGCTGCGCTCAGCTTTTTCGCGCCCGGCATCGAATAGCAGGCATCCGCATCGCAAAGTGGCAGGTCCATTTCGCTGATGTCGAGCCAGGCACAATCCACTTTCGCCTTTTGCAAAGCAGCAAAGGCGACGCGACCCATCCTGCGGCTGTTACTGTCGGGATTACCGCTTGTGCTGACGACGAGATATTTGGGCATTCTGTTTTCGCAATTTAACAATGAATTGAGCGGACGCCCGCTTAATTCATGCGAAAATAGGCGAATGGCAACGCCGCGACTACTCGTTCTCTTGACGATTGCGTCACTTTGCTTTTCGGGAAGAGTTCGCGCGGGCGAAACGATTTTCGAGAGTGGTCCGGGCAAAGTTCATCTGCTCGAGCTTTTCACGTCGGAAGGATGCAGCAGTTGCCCGCCGGCCGAAGCATGGTTCACGCAACTGAAATCGGACAACGGGTTATGGCGTGAGTTTGTGCCGGTCGCCTTTCATGTCGATTATTGGGATCATCTTGGCTGGCGTGATCGGTTCGCGACGAAGGAATGGACGTCGCGACAACAAACGTACGCGGCACGCTGGCGCGCGGGCAGTGTTTATACTCCCGGGTTCGTCCTCGATGGCCATGAATCTCAAGCGCAATTGCCACGCGGTTCAAAAGAAATGGCTGGAAAACTTCTGTTGAAAACAAATGGAGATGACGCGCAGGTGAGCTTCAAGCCCGCGCAGAATGAAGTGCACGCGCGCGAAGTTTACCTGGCAAGCCTTGGCTTTGCGCTCACGGCTGCTGTTGCGGCAGGCGAAAACAAGGGACGAAAACTTTCGCATGATTTTGTTGTCCTCTCACTGCAGAAATCGTCGCTGCCCGAGAATGCAACCGAAGCGAAATTCAAGATCGACAATTCAGGCCCGGACAAGATCGGAGCGCTTGCCGCCTGGATTACTGACCCGGACGATCCAATCCCCATCCAGGCCGTCGGCGGCTGGTTGCCCAAGTGATATGCTGGCCGCTCGCGCCCTAACCATTCTCCACGAATGGGTCCAATCGGAGAGTTTGCGCAAACACTGTTACGCGGTTGCGGACTCGATGAAACATTTTGCGGCACTGCGCCGTGAAGATACCGATCTTTGGGAAGCGGTCGGTCTGTTGCACGACATGGATTACGAGCGTCATCCGAACCAGGAGCAAAGTCCGACCGACGGCCACCCATTCGTCGGAGTGAAGTGGCTGCGCGAGAACGGCTGGAGTGAAGAAGTTTGTCGCGCGATCCTTTCACACGCGAGCTACGCCAATGTTTCGCGAGAAACGCCGCTCGAGAAGACGCTTTACGCCGTCGATGAACTAAGCGGCTTCGTCATCGCCGTCGCGCGTGTGCGGCCGTCCAAAAGCATCCACGAGGTCGATGTCGCGGCCGTAAAAAAGAAAATGAAAGACAAAGCGTTCGCCCGCGCGGTCAGTCGCGACGACATCGTGCGCGGCGCCGAAGAGCTTGGGATGCCTATCGACGAGGTCATCACGGAAGTGATCACGGCTCTGAAAGCCGACGCAGAACGACTCAGTCTCGTGGGCACCGCGAGTTGAGCCATAGCCAGGAATACAGCTAGACGCGTCCGTGCGAAATGGATATTTTTTCCGGCAACTTTTGATTGATGGATTCTTTGCCGGACATTCCTTCTCCCGATGCCTTGACGGCTGATTCTCTTTTTCAGAACGCGTTCGAGTTCGCCGCCATCGGTATGGCCCTTGTCTCGCCCGAGGGCAAATGGCTACGCGTAAACCGCGCGATTTGCGAAATTACAGGATACAGCGAAGCGGAATTACTGGAGCGGACGTTTCAGGACATCACCCATCCGGACGACCTTGATCTGGACTTGGCGAATATGCGCAAGATGCTGGCCGGCGAAATCAAGACCTATCAGATGGAGAAACGTTATTTCCACAAAGACGGCTCCATCGTCTGGGTGCTGCTGAGCGTGTCGCTGGTGCACAACAAATCGGGTGCGCCGCTTTTCTTTATCTCACAAATACAGGACATCACGCGACGCAAACAAAGCGACCAACAACTGGCGGAAGCCGCGGCAGAGATCCAGCGATTGCAGAAAGGGCTGCTAAAAGTGTGCGCATGGACAAAGCGCATCGAATTAAACGGGAAATGGATCCCGATCGACGAGTTTCTGAGCAAACATCTGCACCTTAACCTGACACCGGGCGTGTCGGTGGAAGGCGGGCGGACGTCCGAGGGAAAGTGAAGTTGCGTTCGTCGCTCAGGAAATCTTTTCGGCCACGATCTCCAAAACCAGCGGCGTGATCATCAAAGCGTTTGGATTTTTCTCCGCGCCGGCCAGATCGGCGCGGACCTGGTCGGCGAAGTTTCGATCGATCCGTCCCATCTCCCGGAGACGCGGCAGGTAGATCTCAATAAACGTCGCCGGCCATTGCCACATGTAATCGTTAGGCCGGATGCAGAAGATATGCGGCGTAGCCGAGCGAATCACAAAATGGTTTTGCGCCAGGAGCGCCGGCAAGACCGGAGCGGCATCCGGTTCGCCGCCCGATTCGCGCCAGGTGGCGATGACATACTCCCGGAATTTTTCCTGGCTCGGAATCCGCGGAAAGAAACGCCACGTTTCGTAATGGCCGTATTCATGAAAGATCGACATAGCGCCCTTTTTTAGAACACGGCCGAGTTTATGAATCAGTAACGCCGGGTCGGAAACAAACGAGAGCACCCAGCGACACCAGGAAAAATCGTAATCGCCTTGCGGCAAATCGTCAGTCATGAGGTCCAGCTCGTGAATCTTCACATTTGTCAGGCCGCGAACGCGACACGCTTCCTTCATTGCACTTACGAAGTTGGCGGAGCGTTCGAGCGCAACGACTTCGCCGGTCGGCCCGACAATCTCGGCAAGATCGACAGTGGCATAGCCCGGGCCAGCGCCGACATCGAGCACACGTTTGCCAACGGTGATACCAGCTCTCTGCCAGCAATCCAAAACCGACGGTCGCCAGACGCGATGTTGCAGGCCGAGCCGCGCCAACTCTTCCTGGTGCGTGCCAAGAACGTAATCGCGTTCCATCAATTGATGGTCGCCAATCGTCACAATCTTGCCACCACGAAATTCGGGCGTCGAATTCTAGTCAGCCCCAAGCGTGGCTGAGATTTTTCTCAAGAGCAGCTGCAGATCGGGAAAATCGATCGGCTTGGTTAAATGATAATCGAATCCGGCGTCGCTACTTCGGCGGATATCTTCCTCTGTTCCAAACCCACTGAGCGCAACTCCCTTAATCGGTTTATTCCGTTTTGCCTCGCGCACCAACTCGTAGCCGCTGCCATCGGGAAGGCCAATGTCGCTAATCAGCGCGTCGAATCGGCCGTTCTCCAGAAGTTCCAGCGCGCCCTGCGCCGAATCTGAGGAAGCGACTTCGTGTCCGCACTTGGTCAGAAGTCGTGTCAACACATGCCGCGTGTCCGCGTGGTCGTCGACGAGAAGAAGACGCAACTTTTTCGTAACACCAGTGTCTCCATCAGCCGCAGCGGTGGAGACCACTGAGGGTTCGCGCAAGACCTCAAGGAAAACTCGAAACGTCGTGCCGCGGTTTTTGCCCTCGCTTTGCACGCTGATTTTGCCGCCATGTAAATCGAGTAACGTTTTTGAAATCGTCAGACCCAGGCCCAGGCCGCCGAATTGTCGAGTGATGGAACGTTCGCCCTGTTCGAACGCCTCAAAGATCTGGCTCTGCCGCTCGGGCTCGATACCGATTCCAGTGTCATTGACTTCAACCACAAACTGCTTCGCTTCATTAAATGACCGGATCGTGATCCGCCCTGCGCTCGGCGTAAACTTCACCGCGTTAGTGAGCAGGTTCCAAAAGACTTGCTGGATTCGAACCGGGTCGGCCCAAATGTGGTGGTTGGTGGCGTGAAGCTCGATCGCAAACTCAATCTGCTTCTCGAGCAAGTCCTTCTGCGCGATCTTGACCGCGTTGCGCAACAAGCGATGCACATCGACCGCTTCATAGTCCATCTCGATCTTACCGCGCGTGATTCGGGTCACGTCCAACAGGTCGTCGATCAAATGCGCTTCCAATTGCACGTTGCGCCAAATGGCCGTGACTTCCTCGCGGAATTCCGGCAGCAAGCCTTCGTGTTCGGCAAGATAACTGGCCGCGACCAGGGCCGGGGTGAGCGGTGTGCGTAGCTCATGGCTCAAGCGCGCGAGAAAATCGTCCTTGGCCTGGCTCGCTTTTTCCGCGGCAATCTTCGCTGCTTCCAGTTTCTCTTCGGCACGCTTGCGCGCAGTGATATCGCGAAAACTCCAGACCCGGCCCACGGGCCGCTCATCGATGGATTGGATTTTTGAGTATCGCTCCAAAATACTTCCGTCCTTCAATTCCAGAACCTCGAAGCTTTCCGCCGGCGCCGTCGCGTAGATCTCCTTCACCCGGGCCATGAATTGCGCGGGATCCTTGAATCGCTGACTGAATTTCTTCCGCAGTTCTCTGACGTCCACGGTATTTAACTGTTCGCGGGTCACTCCCATCATCTCCGCGTACTTCTCATTGAAATCCCGCACGTTGCCGCCGAGGTCCGTGACCACGATGGCGTCTGTCGTGGAATCGAGCGTGGCCTGCATCATCGAAAGCGAAAGAGCGAGCTCCTCTGTTTTGCGCTCGAGCGCTTCCTTGGCTTGAAGGAGTTCCCGTTGGGAACTCTGGCGAAGAGGGAGAATTCTCGCCGTTTGCAGTGGGCGCGGTCGGCTGGCCATGGAAATTTGCGAAGATGTTGCGGCGCTTAGCTCAGGCAGTCAAGCGCCTGACATACGCCGAAAAATAGAGTCGTGTTCAACCGTTCACTTGTGTATGTCGATCTTATCATGAACGGCGTGATCGTGGTAGTGGCTTACCGGCCCAAGCCGGGCAAGGAGAAGGAACTTCTGGAACTCGTGCGGGCGCGGGTGCCGACCTTGCGCAAGGAAGGATTGGTGACCGACCGCGTCCCGACAATCATGCGCGCGAAAGACGGCACCCTCGTTGAAGTTTCCGAATGGAAATCGCGCGAGGCGATCGACGCGGCGCACAAGAACCCGAATGTGCTCGCGATGTGGGACAAATTTTTTGCGCTGTGCGAGTGCGTTCCGCTCAAGACATTGGCCGAGGCGAACGATATGTTCGCCGGTTTCGAGCCAGTAGCCGAACGATAATCTCAGACTGGCGGAAGACCGCGCAAGACTCGATTGCGAGCAAGAATGCGCCGCATTCTTCGGTGCAGCAACTGGCGCAACGGCCATCGTTGGCGCCCATAGGAATCGATCACGGCACGCACGAAAACTTTTAGCGCGTGCGAGCTCGCGCCCGCGGCTTCGCGCAGCGCTTGTTCCAATGGTTGTCGCGCCCCCTGGAAGGTGAAACGCGAGAAGGACACCGCACTTTCCGTGAGGATACGCACGCTGAACGTGGTGGGATCCTGCAGCATCGCTTCTAAATACTCCGCTCGCGGATGCGAACTCGTTACACCGTAAGTACGCCAGCGCATGGCTGGAAATTTCACGACACCGAATGAAGGCACGAATTCGATTTGCAACCCGGCCAGGTGAACTCGCCGGCCGTAATCGTAGTCGGTACTCCAAGTCAATTCCGCGGGATCTCTCCAAAGTCCCACCTTTGCCACGACCTCGCGGCGGTGCAGCCAGGAAGAAGGCGGAAAAAAATAACGCTCGTAGGTCGTCCCTCGCGGAGGCGGGCCGTTCACATCGAGGACACCGTCCGGTCCCACGTTGACCAGGAGATCATGGAAAAAATCCGCGTCGGATTTTTCCGCATGCGCCACAAGCCTGGACAAATGCCATGGCAGCCAAAGGTCGTCGTGACCGAGAAAGGCAATGTAACGTCCGCGAGCGTGCTGAAGACCTTCGTTGTTTGGTCGCCACTGGTTGCCGCCGTTTACAGCCAGGTTGAGCCAATGCAAACGCGCGTCGCCAAAGTTGGCAACTTCCTCTTCGCTTCCATCCGTGCAGCCGTCGCCGACGATCCACGCTTCGAAGTCAGAGAAATCCTGAGCCAAAAGACTTTGTAAGGCGTAACGCAGCATCGCGCGGCGATTGTAAGTCGCCGTGATGACGCTCACGGTCGGTGCAGTCATTGTTCCAATGCTTCAAATATCAAAATGCAAAATCTCAAATTCTTTCGTCGCTTGCGACCTTCGCTGGTATTCTCTACGCTCAAACGGAATGGCTCAACGATATCCAACAAGAGGTAACGGAAAAAATTTCGATGCGCCGCCGAATCGTTCCAAATCAAGAACGACCCGGCCGAGGAAGGATGTTCAAACGGTCACGCCGGAAGGCGTTTCGATTCAACCCTTGATTCACGGGGTGATCATTCGGCCGGCGGTAACCCTCGTTGACGATCGCGGGACCCTCTGTGAAATCCTCAATCCAGCGTGGGATGTTCATCCCGCTCCGCTCACCTACGTTTATCAATTCACCATTCGACCGGGGAAAATCAAAGGCTGGCATGCGCATCATCGACATGACGATCGGATTTTCATCAGTCAGGGCGAGATAAAGGTTATCCTCTATGATGACCGGCAGGATTCACCGACCTACCGCATGATCAACGAAATCTACCGCACCCAACTGCACCGGTCGCTCATGGTCATTCCAGCTTTCGTCTTCCACGCCCATCAGAACATCGGCACCACCGATGCGTTGCTCATTAGCAGCCCCACCCGCGCTTACAATCACGCCGATCCGGACGTCTTCCGCCTTCCCATCGAGAACGATTACATTCCGTACAAGTTCGAGGAGAAGCTCGGCTGGTAAGGCCGCGCTCCCTTTCGGCCAATTCCGCTCTTTGATTATTCGCGTATCATCGAGCACAAATCCCACGCGAGTCCGCGTTTACTTTTGCTCCACTATTTCCGCGCCCCAGACCGTCCCCGTGTATTTGCCGACGCGATAAACGACCTGGATCAGGTCGGGCGGGTTCACCTTTTCAAACTGGAAGCGGTTGGTTTGGATGTGGATCGCCCGGCCGCTGTTGGTTAATCGAACGACAACGATCCATTGTTCGTGGTTGAGAGCTCGGGGATCCCGGCCGGTGCCTTGCACCTCCGGCCTCATTATATATCCGTCCACTGTGATGGTTCCTGGCTCTTGCTCGGTTGTTTTCTCTTCTTCGTTGGCGCCTGATCTGCCGGGACTGACCGATTTCTTCTTCGGGGGCGTATAGCCGCTCTCTCTCACGGGAATGTGCTCTTTCAAGAGAATCACCGCTGTCTCACTCTTTTTCTCACAACCGGCCAAGGCCAGAATGGCGCTTAGACAGATAAGGCAACTTAAACATTTCCTAATTCCCTTTTTCATAAGTTCACGCTTCCCCGGAATAACGATCGTTCAACCACACCTGTGCCGCTGCCTCGTCACGCGCTGATTTTAGAAACTGTTCCCAGGTTTTTTGTTCGTGGAACACCGGCGCCATTTCCCAAACACAGAACGTTGGCTTGTGCGGACCTTCACGCGGCCAGGATGCGAAATCTTTCATCGCCTCGCCATCTTTGTAGAAAACGGTTTCCCAAAGTTCGTTATTATTGCGCCAGCTGTTGACAATCAGAAAATAGAAATCTTTTCCGCAGCGATGCAGCAAGAGAAAGCCAAGCCCGCGCGCTTCGAGCGGATTCGAGGTCAAATATGCGCGCGCCAGTCGCGTGATCTCATCGGGGACATGTCGATCTTCCGGATAAATGGCGTACCACTTCAGCGCTGCCCCCGAAGTCTGGAGCGGTTCGCCGGGCGTGACGCGCTTCGGCGTGTGCTTGTATCCTGGGTCAATCCCGAGGTCATGCCGGAGGATGCTCGAGACACGCATTGTCTGTTCATTCGTGAGCATCACGGCGTCAGAAAAATTTTGCCAGTATACGGATCTTTTACTTCCGTTCCGGGTGGAAAGCCGCGCACATCAACAAATCCTCCGTCCGGAGCAAACGGACTGGTAACAAAGCCTGGCTTCCCCGGAACTGGAATTCCGTAAGGAGCATCACGCCTTTTTCCATGAGTCGGCGGAGCGGCTGATGCCGTCCGCACGGCCAGCGGAGTTGGCGTTGCGCTCGCGCCGCCGGCCGTTGGAGAAGGCGATGGCGAAGCACTTTGCTTTGTCGATTTACTAGAGGTTTTGCGGTCATTACTGCGTTTCTGCGGATGGTCTTGCGGATGCGCGATTGAGTTCCCGAGTGCCTTGAGAAAATCGCCAAACGAACGGGCCTCAACCGCATCGCTCATCGTCAGGAACGCGAAGATCGACAATGCGGCAAAGAATCTGATTGCTCTGCCCTTCACGATTTCATCCCCTTATCCTCATAATCAACGTCGCGTCTCATCTTTTATTTTGTCGGCGGCACGCGCAAGCTTCTTTAACTCAATGAAGCGGCTCCTCTGGCTCGACATTTCAAAGGGGCTGGCGATCCTCTGGGTCGTTTATTTTCACTTTTTCCGGACCTATTTCGAGCACGGTTCACTTCCGCCGCCCGACTGGAACGGACTGATTGTCAGCGTCGTTTCTATTTTACGAAGCGTTTGGCTAACAGTCTCCGGACTCGGTTTTCACGCCGTCGGTGTTTTCATCATTTTAAGTGGCTGGGCGCTCATGCAATCGACGGCGAGCCGGGCAGCGTCGGGTTCGATGGCGTGGGGTGCGTGGTATCGCGCGCGGTTCCTTCGCCTCTATCCGATGTACTGGGTCGCGCATCTGGTTTATCTGGTTTCACCGTTCGTCGCGCGTCTCGAGCCCGTGGACGGCCGCATTATCCTGAGTCTGCTCGGCCTCCGGTTCATCAACATCACGATGAACTTCATGTACCTCAACGCGGCCTGGTGGTACTTTTCCATGCTGATCCAATTCTATTTGATCTTTCCCCTGCTCTTCTGGGCCGCGCAGCGGCTTGGGCCGTGGATCTTCTTGCTCGTCGCCTGCGCAATCGGATTTTACACGCGCTATCTGATGCTCGTCGTCTATCCACAAGATGGATTGTGGATACTGGGCGGCTTTGCCATTTGCCGGCTGCCGGAATTCGCCTTGGGCATGGCCCTGGGAATGTGGCACAGCCGATCGACCGGTCGCGTGGAATGGTTCCTTCTTCGCGGCGCCGGCTTTGTCACCGGATTGGTTCTCTATCCGGCAGCGCTATGGCTTTATCACAACGGCGTCACGTACGTCTTCGTCGACTTCGCGACGAGCGCGTGTTGCTTTCTCGAAGTGGTCGGTGTCGCTGGAATCATTTCACGGTTCACCAGCTTGGCCAAAGTGTTCGGCCTGGTCGGCGCATTTTCTTACGGCCTGTATCTGATCCACCAACCTTACGTTATCTGGCTCGGCCTTCGCATCCGCGAACAATCGATCTGGATGTTTATGTTGATCGTCGTCCTAACGCTGGCCGTGCTTAGCGCCTGGGGAATTGTTTTGGAAAAGGCGACGAACGCCCTCGTAAACAGATTGTTCCCAGCAAAGAAAAAGGCGTAACCCGAATGTGAATCAGCTTCCAACAAGAGGCAGGAATTCTTCACGAGAAATTTTGCCGTCTTTAACCGTGTAGACGCCGACTTCCGACAGTTGGAATCGTTTCTTCGAATTTTTGTCGGTCACATCGGCATCGTAGCGTACGACAAAACGATCGTGCGCGACGAATGGTCCGCTCGCTTCAAAGCTGTGGACCTGCATGTTCTCCAACCACCAATCCGCTTTACCGCGCACCTGGTCGATCCCGCGTTTCTCCGGCGAACTGCCGTCTTGCGTGCGCGCTTCCACGCTCACAATGTTCTTGTCATAAAGCGTGTCGAGCGCTTCGTGCCACGCTTGTTTGCGAACCAACTCCACCACTTTCTTTGCCACTTCTTCCGTGTTCATTTTTTCTCCTTAGTTAAGATCGACAATCACCGGCTAAAGAATTTCTCCAATTTATCGAGCGCGCTGTTCCAGCCGCCATTGTGGCCGTCGCGCGACTGTTCGTTAGGAAGTTGCTCATGAATTAAACGCAGCTCCGTGCCGCCGTCGCGATCGGACAGTTCCACTGTCACGACGCTGATGTGATTTTCCCAATCCTCATCGTCCAACCATTGCCAGGAAAACACGATCTTCTTCCCGGGCTGCAATTCGCGAAATTCGCCGCGCATCGTTATCTCTTCGCCCTCTGAATTCGTAAGGTCCCAGCGAAATTCTCCGCCAACACGCGCGTCTGCGATGAGGTTGCGAGTTCGAACATTCTCCGGCCCGAACCATTGTTTCAATTGCGCGGGATCGGTCCACGCTGCATAAACGCGATCGCGCGGCGCGTTGATCACACGTTTAATTTCCAGGCTGAGGTTTTGTCCTGTTTTCATTTTGTTCTGCATCATCAATCTGGAATTTCAGCTTCGACAAGTTTCGCCAATAGAACGAGCGATTCCTGCCAGCCGAGATAACAGGCCTCCGCCGGAATGACCCCGGGCACACCTTCTTGCACGATGCTCACTTCGGTCCCGCACGAAACTTTCTTCAACGTGATCGTCGTCAGCATTTCACCAGGCAGGTTTGGATCATCGAATTTGTCGCTGTAACGAATGCGCTCGTTCGGCTTGAGCTCGAGATACGTCCCACCGAAGGAATGGCTCTTCCCGGTGGTGAAATTTGTGAACGACATCTTGTAAGTGCCGCCCACTTTCGCGTCCATGTGATGGACCTTGCAGGTGAATCCGTTCGGCGGAAGCCATTTTGCCATCGCATCTGGATTCAGGAACGCGCGATAAACTCTTTCCGGCGTCGCGCGCAGAACGCGGTGGAGCCGGATCGTGCTCGTTGATGCGGGTTCAGTCTTTTTCGTCATCGGGCTTCCTTTCCACAAATTCCTTCAGCTCGGTGCCAATAATCGCGGTCCAGCCAGCCTCGAAATTCTTTCGCGCATAAGCCGGGGTCTTCGGGAAAGTTTCCAGACCTTCGTGCGTCAACCGCAACCGCGTCATGTTACTTTCAAGAAACAATTCAATCGTGACCAGCGAATCGCCCGGTTCGCCTTTGTAACGCCAGGTATAGGCGATTTTCTTTTGCGGAATCACTTCCGTGACTTTGCAAAGATGATGATACCGGTTGCCTTCGTGCTCGACCACGAATTCAAACTCAAATCCGACTTGCGGCTTGAATTCCTTCAGATCGAAATACCACTCTCGCATTTGATCGACATCCGCCAGGGCTTTCCACACTTTCGCGATCGGCGCTTTGAAGGTACGCTCGATCACAATCGCTTCTGCTAAATCGGCTTTGCTCATTCTTTGCTCTTTGGTTTCTGGCGGAATTTTGGGCATGAGGTTCTCCTGTTCTATCGAGGATACGTTTCAAATTTTGGCAACGCGGAATTCATTTGATCCCACGGGTGGGCGTCTGATGTCCACGCGTCCAATTGCTGGTTGAACCAACTCGGATCGTCCAGGCTCGCAGTCCGAATCGCGACGACGTGAGAGTTGGAGTCGGTCTTGGCCAAAATCGGCGAGCCGCAGTCTGGGCAAAAGCCCCGATGGGTCTTGCCACCGCGATCACTGGGCGAGTCGTGGAAGCGGGGCGTGCCTTGCAAGAGCTTGAAAGCTTCCGCCGGCACAATGACGAAAGACGTAAACGGTCCTCCGCTCGATCGCTGGCAGTCACGACAATGACAGTGAAACATCATCACCGGTTCGGCTGTGGATTCGTAGCGAATCGCGCCGCAAGCGCATCCGCCTGAGAAAGGTGTGGTTATTGTGCTCATGATTTATTTAGCGTTTGTGTCCGGCTCGATGATTCCGAAAATGTTGCCGGCGGGATCTTCCGCATAAGCGAGCCAGCCGACTTTCGGGATCGCCATCTTCGGCACACAAATCTTTCCGCCGCGTTGCTCAATCTTCTTCGTCGTTTGATCGAGCGAGCCCACGGCGATCGTGTTTAAGGTGCCGGGGCTTTGCCCTTCTCGTGGACGCGTCAGCCCGCCGTTGATTCCCGGTTCCTTATCGTCGCCGGTCGTCACCAGCCAATATTCGATCGGGCCGCCTTCGAATTTGCTGAACTTCCAGCCGAAGACGTCCCGGTAAAACGGCTGCACCGTTTCGGGGTCGTTGGTATAAATTTCAAAGTGTGTGACACGATTCATATGTCGATCTTTCCGTTCGTTTCAATATTGGTCATGACGCCGCACCCAATCCATTGTTGAGTCTGGATTTTCGTCGCGGCCTTTCGGCACCAGGTCGAGGAAATTGTAGGTGCCAACCAATATGTCCAGTCCGCGCGCGTAGGTTGAATACGTGTGAAAGACGTCGCCGTTCTCGTCTTTGTAGAAAACGCTCAGGCCCGGAAGCTCATCGCTCATGAATTCTCCCGTCCCGTAGTTGTAGTAAACTTTGTTCTTCTTCTCGTCCTCCTTCGTGAAAGAGACGTGATAGTCGAAGTTGAAATCGTTGCTGTTCGACGATAACCACTTGAAGCGCCAGCCCATTCGTTTCTGATATGTTTCGATCTCAGAGAGTGGCGCCCGCGAGATAACGACGAACGTCACATCGCGATGCGGCAGATGCCGGTCCGCCCCGTCAAAATGATCGGCCAGATAAGAACAGCTTTTGCAACCTTCTTCCCAGCCCGGGCCGAGCATAAAATGATAAACAATTAATTGGCTGCGGCCTTCGAACAGATCGGCCAGGGTTTGTTTTCCATTAGGCCCGTCGAAGACGTATTTCTTGTCGATCTTGACCCAGGGCAACTCACGTCGCGCCGCGCTGAGCGCATCGCGCTGGCGACTAAATTCCTTTTCGCGAGCAAGCAGATCCTTGCGCGCAACCAGCCACTCATCTGCCGATACGATTTCCAGATTTTTCATTTGTTTGCTCTTCAACTCGGGTTCCATCAGTTTCATTTTCGCTTCCTCCGATATGTTTCGTTTGTTTTCTCTTATAAAGTTTGCTCACCGCGAGCGCGGTTAATCCGCCACTCGACGTAGTACCGGCAGCGATCAGTGCGATATTGGCTACACACACCGGACACATTGCGTTAGGCCTTCCCTTTCTTACCGGCTTGTTTGGTTGTCTTTTCCAAATATGCGGCCAGCCGATCGAGCGATCCTTCCCAAAATTTGCGGTACTCTTCGACCCATTGGGCGGCTTGCTTCAGCGGCTTGGCATCCAACTGCATCTCGTGCACGCGTCCGTAGCGCCGGCGCCGAAGCAGCCCTGCTTTTTCGAGCACGCGCAAATGTTTCGAGACAGCCGGCAATGACATGGCGTGCGGCCGGGCCAGGTGGGTAACGCATTTATCGCCGCGGGCGAGATGGGCCAGGATGCGGCGGCGAGTTGGATCGGCCAAAGCGGCGAAGGTGCGATTCAAGGTTCTCGGTGAATGTTTAACCATTTGGTTAACTATTATCCGAAAAATAATCTGTGCAAACTAAAAATTCAAAATAATTACGACACCCCGTCGCTTTGCACCGGCCCAGTGTTTGTCCCGCGTCGCGCCTCCCGCGGCCTTTGCCGTCAGTATTCCGCGAAAGCGTCGTCCGGGTAACAATAAAGCCAGCGTTCGCCTGGCTGGGCCGACGCGATCACGGGATGTCCGCTCGCGCGTGCGTGCTTCGTCGCATGTCGGTTAGGCGAATCATCACAACACAACGTCGCACCGCACTCCTGACATGTGCGCAGATGAACCCAGGGCGAGCCGATCTTTACACATTCAGCGCACTCGCGCCGAACTGGTTGTTTGATCGATCCGATCTCCGAAATGTGAATGCAGGCGGCGTCAGGCATGGCTCACATGGTTTTCAAAAACTCGTGCACGAATTGGACCGACATGGAGCCTTCGCCAACCGCGGAGGCGACGCGTTTGACTGAGCCGGAGCGTACGTCCCCGGCTGCGAACACGCCAGGCCGGCTGGTTTCCAGAAGAAACGGCTGACGTTTTAAATTCCAGTGCGGCGAATCCGCCAAATCGATTCCTGTACGCACAAAGCTTTTCTCGTCCTTTTCGATTTCGGCTGGCAGCCAATCGGTTCGTGGCGTCGCCCCGATAAAACTGAAGAGCGCGGCCGTTTGCAGAGTTCGCTTCTCGCCCGTCGTCTTGTTCAAGATTTCGACCGAGCTGAGATGACCATCGCCGAACATGCGCGTCACCTCGGTGCAGCGAAGGATCTCGATGTTCGGCGTGTTCATGATCCGGTGCGCCAGATAACTCGACATGCTCTTGCAAAGGTCGTCGCCCCGAATCAGCAGAAGCACTTTGCGCACGTTCTGGGAAAGATATACCGCGGCCTGCCCGGCGGAGTTGCCACCGCCGACCAGCACTACCTCCGATCCGCGGCACATCTGCGCTTCGTTGGGTGTGGCTGCATAATAAACGCCGCGACCCTCGAGTTCCTCGCAACCTTCCACGCCGAGTTTCCGATACTCCGCGCCGCTCGCGATGAGCAAACATTTGGCAACCACCGTGTCGCCATCCTCCAATCGCAGCACCGAATAGCGGTTGTCGAAGCTAAGATCGACAACAGGTGTCGGAACGGAAATGCGCGCGCCGAATTTATCCGCTTGGAGAACGGCGCGATCCGCCAACTCGCTCCCTGTGATCCCCGTTGGGAATCCAAGATAATTTTCGATGCGCATGCTACTGCCGGCCTGACCTCCCGGAGCCATTCGTTCCAAGACGATCGTGTTCAATCCTTCCGACGCCCCGTAAACGGCCGCCGCTAAACCCGACGGCCCCGAGCCGACGATGGCCAGATCGTAAACCGTGTGCTCGACCGGCCGGCGAATGCCGATTGCTTCGGCCAACTCGCGATTCGAAGGGTTGCGCAAAAGCAGACAATGCGCGCAAGCGACGATGGGCGTGTCCGCTTCACTTACGCCAAATTGTTGAAGGACCTGGTTCACCGTCGGATCGCCTTCCAAATCCAGCCAGGTAAACGGCACCAGGTTCTTCGCCAGAAAATCGCGAACGCGAAAAGTATCGCGCGAGTAACGAGAACCGATCACGCGCAAACCGGTGAACTCGCCCGACTCGCGCATCAATTGCCGGCGCGCGATAAACGCCTGCAGGATGAGATCGCTCAACTGCGGATCTTGATTCAAAATCTGACGCAGCGTCGTCTCCGATATTTCATACACTTCGCAATCCGATTGCGCGATTGCGCTAACCAATTTCGGGCTACCGGTCAAATGCCCGACGTCACCGGTGAATCCGCCCGGGCCAAGAACCCTGATCGTTTTAGGTTGGTCGCCGGTGACATCGACGATGTCGATCTTGCCCGACTTCACGACGAAAAATTTCGAATCGCGATCGCCCGTGCGAAACAATGCCTCTCCTGCACGAAAGTTTTTCGGCGCCGCACCCGCGTAACGACCCAGTTGCGCGATTTGCTCTTCGCTTAGCGTCGGGAACGCCATCGCGTCTAGATCCTGTGCCGCCACGTTTCAACTCTCGACCTTCCGGGATCAAGTCTCAACCCTTGCGCGCCGGTCTTGCGCGTGTGCTGCAAGATCGACAGGATTTCTGTCCGAAGGGTTATTTTTTGTTCCCGCCGTCCGAAGTTTTTCCGCGGAGCTCCTTTAAGACCGGATCTTCATTGCTCGCGGCAGGAGTAGGCTGGGGAGACGGCGTAATGAGTTCGCCGTTCCCGCGATATACATTTCCATTCTTATCAATAATCGTGACGTGGTCTTTACAATCCCAAATGTATTGTCCATCCGAGCTCAACATCACCGCGACATAAACTCCGGTGGTTCGTTCTTGGCAATCCTTCATCGCTTTCTCCTTTGCCCGCAAATTGTTGGCGCCGTTTCCATATTCCCAGCCCGCGCCCCAACAGGATTTGTCGCTGCCGAGGGCGAGCGCGCAAAAACCGTGATTGACCCAACAGGCAATCGTCGCATCGTCGGCGCCGCATTTTCCAAGTGCGGCTTTTTCCGCCGCCTTTCGGCTCCGATGATCGGAGGCATAAGCGTACTTTCCAGTTGCCGGCGAGTAGGCGATCGCCGCATAGCTGTTGTGACTGATCTCGATGCTGTGGTCATCATCCGTTGCCTGCGCGGCAGGAGCGAACAGACTCACCGCGAGCAGCGCGACCAAAAAGAGATGCCCCTTTTTCATCGGCGTCCGTTATAGGCTTTTACGCTCCAAGTTTCACTCTAATTTTCTTCGCATGAGCGTGATCGGAGACAAATTGTGCTGGTCAGCAAGGCATCGCTTTGAGTAAGGAGAACGGCCTTTGCGCCGATGCTCTTTAATTCGCTCACCTTCCGTCGAATTCAGTAGGCGTCTTGTTCCGCATCTGCGCAAAGCGCTACAGATGTAACAAACGCTCAACCGTGTAAGCTGTGTGAGATGAACGAAGCGAAATCGACTCAGCGTTCCGTCGTCGAGGGGTTTCGCGCGCTGCACGAATCGAGTTGTTTCGTCCTGCCAAATCCGTGGGACATCGGCAGCGCCGTTTATCTACAAGAGCTCGGCTTCAAAGCGCTCGCCACTACTTCGGCCGGTTTCGCTTTTTCGCGCGGCAAACCCGATGGCGGAATTTCTCTCGACGAAATGCTTTCACACATCGGTGAAATTGCTGCGGCCACGCCGCTGCCGGTGAATGCCGATTTCCTGAAAGGATTCGCCGACAGACCCGACGATGTGGCCGCAAATGTGAAGCGCTGCATCGCAACCGGCATCGGCGGATTGTCGATCGAAGATAATTCTGGAAACAGTGCTGCGCCGCTTTACGAAAAAGATCTAGCGGTGGAACGCGTCCGCGCTTCGCGCCGTGCCATCGATACTTCCGGAATTCCAGTTGTGCTAACCGCGCGATGTGAAGCGTGGCTCGTCGGCCAAGCCGATCCACTTCGCGTGGTGCTCGATCGACTCCTCGCCTATGCCGAGGCCGGCGCTGATTGCCTTTACGCTCCCGGAGTGAAAGAGCCTAACGAGATCGCGCAGATCGTAAAAGCGGTCGCGCCAAAACCGGTCAACGTCTTGGTTTCTGGATTCAATCGTGAGCTTTCCGTTGCGCAGCTTACCGATCTTGGCGTTCGTCGCATCTCCGTCGGCTCCGGGCTTGCCGCTGTCGCATGGGGCGCATTCATGCGCGCCGCACGCGGCATCGCCGAGAAAGGCACATTCGAGTTTTTTGCCGGCGCCGCTCCGTTCGCCGAAATCAACAGCATCTTTCAACCGGCGAATTGACTATTTTTGTTTGTAGGAGAGTACGCGCAGCACTCGAATTGTAACCGGTTTGCCGTCCCGCTGAATTTCTCGTTTGTCGATCAAAAACTCGATGATGGAAGCAGTCGTAAGAGTGCCGCCGCCGTTTTCCTGATACTCAACCTTGTAACGATTCCCTTTCGACTCGAGCACGCGATAGCGCATAAACCCGCCGTTGCCTTCCGGCGAAGGACATCTGGCCCATTCCCCTTCCGGTTTCACATCATCGTCGTTGAACTGGTTCCCGTTTTTCCCTACCGCATCCAGATTGATTTCGGTCACAACCGGACTTTCCACATCTGAGATCCAACATTCGATCATGTTGAAAACTTTCGGATGAATCTTGAGCGACGGGGCCGCAACCCTCGCCGAACTTTCTCCCGTCTCGGAGCGGACGGGATGAAGCGACCGCACGATCTTGTTGAATTCGGCGAGTGTAATTCCCGTTCCGGTAAATCCGTGATATCGGCCAAGCACCGGATGACCTTTGCCTTCTTCTACTTTCATGTTCGCATCCCGCACCCAGTTGGTCAGGATCTCGATCTTGCGGCCGGCTTTTCCTTTCGGCCGGTAGATTAGATACATCCGCCCGAGACTAGCTTGAATCTCCGTCTCCTCCGCATGCTCCTCGTCCGCCATAATATTGCGATCGCCAATGCCCTCGCGGGCCGATTCGATCGAGAACGTCTCGTCCGCGTTCTTACTGTTTGCATACTCAATCGAGTAAAGCGGCAACGGATGATTCTTATCTTCGTATTCCTGGAGCTCGTCGAAAGTGATCCCGACGCTCTTTAACTTGAACCCTTCCGGTAGATACGAAGGAACAAAACAGATGATCTCCAGTTTCTTCAGATCATCCAACGTAAGCTCCGGGGTAGAACGCAACGCCGAGAGCGGGAACAGAAATGCGGTTAGCAGGCAAAGCTTTCGGACAAATTCGGATCTCGGCATGGGCGTTTGTCGATCTTGTCCTTGAATTATTGATTGGTAGGATCAGCCAATGAAAGCAAAACTCGGCGGCAAAGTTGCGTTAGTGACTGGCGGTTCGCGCGGCATCGGCGCCGCCATCGCGAAACGTCTCGCGGCCGAGGGCGCGGCCGTCGCGCTGACTTATCTCAACTCGCCGAAGAAAGCCGCTGAAGTGGTGCACTCAATCGAACTGAGCGGCGGAAAAGCATTCGCGACCAAGGCCGACGCCGCAGATGTCGACGCATGCCGGGCCGCGGTCGCGAAAACGATTGCGACATTTGGCAAGATCGACATCCTGGTTAACAACGCCGGCATCGCACCGAGAGCGCCGATCGAAGAATTCACGATGAAGGATTTCGAGCGGCTCATCGCCATCAACATTCGCGGAGTTTTCGTAGCGACACAGGAAGCGACGCGACACATGCGCAAAGGCGGACGCATCATTCACATTGGCAGCTGTAACAGTTCCTACATTCCCTACCCTGGGGGGTCGGTTTACGCCCTCACCAAAGGTGCAGTCGCCGCCTTTACCAAAGGTCTGGCCCGCGACCTGGGTCCGCGTGGCATCACCGTCAACAATGTTCAACCTGGACCGGTCGACACGGATTTGAATCCAGCCAACGGGAAATTTGCAGATGCGACACGCCAACATGTAGCACTGGGGCGTTACGCCGACGCGGAAGAAGTGGCCAGCTTCGTCGCTTATCTCGCCAGCCCGGAAGCCAGTTTCATTACCGGTGCCAGTCTGCTCGTGGACGGCGGCTACAGCGCGTGATGTAAATCTCAGTCTGCCGGAATGCTTGCGTCGTGTGATAACGTGGATCAATCACGACGCGTTTGGAGATCAGAACACGTTCGTCAAAAGCGTCGTCTTAACAAAGAGGAGGAAAGCCATGATACTCCGCATCTACACCATCATTCACACGCTCATTAGTCTTGCCGCAATTTTCACCGGTCTGATCGTTTTGTTCGGCATGCTCGCCGGTAAGCGTCTCGACGGTTGGACCAAGTGGTTCCTCATAACCGCGGTCGCGACGACGGTGACGGGTTTCTTCTTCCCTTTTCATGGTTTCACACCAGCCATTGGCCTTGGAATCATCTCGCTGCCTGTGCTCGCACTTGCGATCTACGCCCGTTGCTCGCGGCATCTCGCTGGTCACTGGCGCTGGATCTACGTCGTTAGCGCCGTAAGCGCTCTCTATTTCAATGTCTTTGTCTTAATCGTCCAGTCGTTCGAAAAAATTCCCGCGCTAAAAGCAATGGCGCCCACGCAGACTGAACCGCCCTTTAAACTCACGCAGTTCGTTGCGCTCGGGCTTTTCGTTTTGCTTGCTATCATCGCCGCGATCCGATTTCGTCCCGAACCAACTGCCGCAGTCTGACCTGATTTTCGACTCGCCTGCTACGTTGTAGTTCCGGTTCGGCCTTTCTCCAGCAAGAAAGCGGCGCACGCAAAAGCGGTGTAGAAAATCAGCGCGGTGATGGCAAATGCTTGATCCGAAGAAGGCGGCCGGTGGACGAAAGTGTTCCCCGCCTGGATCAGAATCAGCACGACACCGAAAGTGAGGATGCCCCCCGTACGCGCGACCGAATGTCTTTTGAGATAAAGAACGATGCCGCCGATCAGGATCGCGATCTCCAGAATAAACTCCAAACCTCGATAATTCCAAAGACCGAGGCCGACCTTCCAAGTGTCATCGTAAATGGGAAGATCGGGACGATGAACAATCAAATCCAGGATCCAATGGGAAAAGACAGCAAACCCCACGAGCAACGCCGCTGCCCGTGAAGCCTTCGCGCCCGATACCATTCGGTAGATTGCAAAAGCGAGCCCGGACCAGATTAACGCACCGAAGAGACTGTGCGTGTAAGGCATGTAATAGAGATCAAGCGAATTGGTCGCCGTGATTCCCGGCACTATTCGCACCTTTTCGATTCCAAGAAGGACGAACGGCGCCCAGAGAAAATCGAGCAGCTGCACAGCAACGAAGAGGACCCACAACGGGATCTTGTTTTCGTCGCTCCTAACCGCAAACGCTACGCTGTAATGTCCAACGAACATCAGGCTTCGAGTTTGAACAGCTCAATCATCTTGTCGAGCCAGTTTGCCGCGGACCCCTTCGGCTCAAAGAAACTTCACGAGTGCGTCCGTCGTTTCTTTCGGCCGCTCCTCCAGAATCCAATGGCCAGTGTTCGGCAGCACGACAACTGTAACATTATCAGCAACGAGCTTCATTTGTTCCGCGAGGTCGTTTCCTAACGACTTCTCACCACCGATCGACAACACCGGCATCGTTAGTTTCGTCTGCGACAATTGCGCGAATTCTTTCGCTAGTTCCGGCCACGAAGCGAAATAGGCCCACGCCGCATGCATGCGCCCCGGCTTTGCGTACGCTTCCGTGTAAGCTTTCCGGTCCGCTTCCGGAATCGACTGCGTCTTGTCGGCGGCGAAAACGTTCCAGAAATATTCGAAGTAAGTGCGCTCGCGTCCCTTCACCAGAGCTTCCGGGTATTCGCCGTTGAACCGAAAATGCCAGATGTTCGGAGCATTGTAGATTGGCTCCCATCCGGGCACGCCGGGAAGAAACGCATCCATCACTGCCAGCTTTTCCGTTTCCGCGGGAAACTGTGTCGCATATGCGTAAGCCACCATTAGCCCGATGTCGTGACCGACCACGCGCGCTTTCTCTACGCCTAACGAGCGGACAAGGCCGTGGATCCGAGTCGCGGAAGTCTTCATGTCGATCTTGTCCGTCGGAATCCCCGAATCGCCGATGCCCGGCAGGTCCGGCGCGATTACGGTAAATTTCTCCGCCAGCAACGGGATGAGCGGTCGCCACATCCGCGAAGTTTCCGCGAAGCCGTGCAACAAGATCACCGTCGGCCCCCGCCCCGCCGTGAGATAATGCAGTTCGACATTGTCGATCTTCGCCGTGCGTGAAACGATATGCTTATCTGACGTTTCGGCGAAAGTCGGAGCTGCGAGGATGGCAAAGACGAAAGACAATCCGACAAGGCAAAAATTAAAGGCACGATTCATATAAATTCCTTGAAAACTAACGGCCGAATTCATTCAACCTAGCACGTTTCGAGGCGCGAAGTATCTCGTCACCATTGTGAAGCCGACACGAATTTTCGTTCTGACGCTGCTGGCGATGATCGCGTTTGCGAGTAACTCGCTGCTCTGTCGCGCTGCGCTCAAACAGACCGGCATCGACGCCGCCAGCTTCACGCTCGTTCGTATCTTTTCCGGCGCGTTCGCGCTGTGGCTCATCATGAAGGCGCGCCGAACGTCCTGGAAAGAAGCGGGCAATTGGATTTCGGCGCTTGCACTTTTTGCTTACGCCGCGGCTTTTTCATTTGCATATGTCGATCTTGCCGCGGGCACGGGTGCGTTGCTTTTGTTCGGTGCCGTCCAGGCCACGATGATTTTCTGGGGTTTGCACAAAGGCGAGCGCTTACGTGCGATCCAAATCGTCGGTCTGATCGTCGCCGTGAGCGGTCTTGTCGTGCTCGTGTTTCCCGGTTTATCAGCGCCGCCGTTGATCGGTTCGGTCTTGATGCTGGGCGCCGGCATCGCCTGGGGAATTTATTCCCTGCTCGGAAAGCAAAGTGGCAGCGCCGTCGGCGCAACCGCGGGAAATTTTCTGCGTGCTGTTCCGCTCGCTGCCGGGATCAGTATTGCTTTGCTTCCGTGGGCGCGGCTCGATCGTAGCGGAATTGTTTATGCCGCGATTTCCGGAGCGATTACATCAGGTCTTGGGTACGTGATCTGGTACAGCGCGTTATCCGGACTCAAAGCCAGTAGCGCGGCAACGGTTCAACTCAGTGTCCCAGTGCTTGCCGCCACCGGCGGAATCCTCCTGCTCGGCGAACCGATCACACTGCGTTACGTGCTCGCCTCTATTGCCGTCCTGGGCGGAATCGCCTTGGTCGTAATTGAAAAACAAAAAACTCAAACTCGCTTCGACTAAGATCGCGCAGGAACGCTTTTGTTCTACGGCGCCTGAGGAGCCTGTCCGAGCGTAAAGTCTCGATCGGTCGAGCTCTTTTGTGGCGTCGCCTCAGCAGCCGCCCTCTTCGCGGCCCATCGAGCGTTCATCGCGGCTGCGAGTTGCGCCCGACGTTCCGGCGAAAGATTGAGTTTTCTCTTCACTTTTTTGGCAGGGCTTCGTCTCTTCGCGCCTGTCGGTTTCACTGCAGGCTTTGCGGTCAAGCTATCTGCCTTTTTTTGGATTGGTGTCAAAGACTTTGCCGTCTCGCGAGCTTTGGCAGCGCGAGCGGCCAATTTTTTCTTGGCCTTCATCGCGTTTGCTTTTGTCATCGCCTCGAGTTTCCGTTTGAGCTTCGCCAGCTTCTTCGGACCCGCTTGCAGGCGAGCTTCGAGCTTACGGATCTTTTTCTTGAGAGTCTTAAGCTTCATGGTGAGCTCAACAGTGCTCCGGTTCACTCATATTGTCGATCTTACGCCAGCCCGGACTCAGGCCGGCAGAGCGAACGAGACAATTTCATTCGCGGCGCGATGACTCGTCCAAAGGTTCGCACCATCGAAGGTGAGTGAGCGACACGCGAACGGCACGCGCGCCAGATCTTTCACGTCGGGCGTTTCCTGCCGCGGATCGAGACGCGCAATCCGCCAGTCCTCGTTGGGCGTTTCCTTTCCGCGCAAAACGTAGATCATTCCTTCGACGAATACGTGTCCGCAGATCTCCGCGCCGACATCAATGACGCGCAACGTCTTCCCCTTCGCATCGAGTTTGAGAATGCGCTGCTTGTACCATTGACTCAGGTACAGATGCTCGCCGTCGTAGCTCAGATACGACCCGGTGAATTCCGGACACACTATCCGCTCCTCACTGAATCCGCGCTGCGGATCGTAAGTGCGAATGTAACGATCATCATCCGCGCCTTCACCGATCGTGAAACGAATCGAGCCGTTCGTTGCCACCGCCGCCCAAGGAATTCCGGGCGACTCGATCTCTTTCACCACCTTCCAGGTTTCGATGTCGATCTTATGAATGCGGCGAAGATCGCGCGAGCCCATCCATAAATTGTTGGAATGCCACGCCAGCGCCTGCGGAGTAATTGCCGGCGACGAAAATCTTCCGCGCTCGACGATCGACGGAAGATCTGAGCTCATGCGTTCAAGATAATCGCAAGAGTCGCGCACACCATGCCTGTTTTTGTGGCCAAGCACTGATAAGGTTTTCCTCGCCATGAACGACGACAAAGACAACCTCCAACTCAGCGCGGTCGAGGATCACGACGGAATACTGACCATTCGTGGTGGCGGCGCTCGCCGAGATTGGAACGGCATTCATTATAAACAAGGCATGTCCGCGAAGAATGTCGGCACGACAAAGTTATCGGCCAACATCGCCACGATCCCTCCCGGTGGCGTCGCTTATGCCCATATTCATGTCGGGTTTGAGCTGATCCTTTACATTCTCGAAGGAAAAGTGCGCCACGAATTCGGACCCGGGCTCAAGCAGGTCTTGGAGAACGAAGCCGGCGATTTCATTTACATCAAACCCGGCGTGCCGCACGAAGTCTTCAACATAAGCGACACGGAACCGGTGGTGGCTTTCGTTGCCCGTTCCTCGGCCAACGAATGGGACGACATTGTTCCTTACGACCGCAATCAGTCGGGCTGATAGAACACTTTAATTCGCTCGGGTTTCATCTGAAAGGTCCGATGTTTACACCTCTTGTTTTCGGCCAAATACGTCCTTGCGATTGAACAAGTAATCTCGCGGCCTCTCTCCCCCTTTCCTCTCGAGAATCACGGTATTGTGCGGAATCGCGGGCATCATCTTCCTCGTTGCCGGCCGCCTCTTCGGCCATTTTCTCGCTCCTAGCGAAAATGAAAGTAAAGCTCACTAACCCGAGCCAAATCGCTAAGGAAAGCAGGAAAGCAGGAATCAACTAAAAGAACTTCCTGCTTTCTTGCGTTCCTCAGACATTTCCGGTTCTTGCGCGCCGGATTCAAGGCCGATACGCTCGCGGCCATGAAAAAGAACACTTCGTTCACAGCAATTTGTGTGATGTCGATCTTAGCCGCTTTTTCCGCCGTCAACTCTGCCCGCGCAGCCAGTGATCTTCCCGCCGGCTCCGCCAAAGGATCGCTCACCTACGACGGCGCCACCGCCGAGTTGAAGTCCGCGGCCGCGTTTGTCGATCAAAAGGAGGAGGGCAAGCCAACTGTCCTCTTAATCACCGACCAAAAACTGCCGGTGGAGAAATGGAAGAGCGAGTTCGACATGATGATGGACCACACGAAATGGAGTGGCGTTGTTTTCTTTCTCGATAAAGAAGGGAAAGTTTTTCGCTCGGACGTGCACATGAACGGCCGGCAATCGAGCGTCGCCGGAATCTTTGAGGCCAAGATCGACAATCCAACGAGCAAAGATCTCACCGGCACCGCCAAGACAAGCGCGGACGAAAAAGAAACGAAGCTGGACGGCGCGTTTCACGCCGCGCTTAAGTAGATTCGCCCAGAGCTCCTTCGCTTTTTCGCATCGACAACGTTATGAAATCGGTGCAGCTCGAGAATTAGATCTTGTTCGACGCCGCGTCCTAGGACGCCTATTTCGCAGGATGAACAATGGCAAGAATCGTCCCGCCGTATTTCTGGAGCAGATTCCGAAAGGCCTCGCGACATAACACAAGGTTGAAACCATCACGCCATTCCGAAGGGTCAGTAGTTATCCGCTCCCGCCAGATCGCGAACGCGCGATCGAGATCTTCATCGGCGAAGTCGGACATATCCAATACTAACGCATCAGATGCAGCCGCTTGCCCGAAGGGTCGGGTCCAAGCGGCAAGCACGGGCCCACGGGCACCTTGTTTTTTAATTACGGTGGCAATACCGCTGGCACGCCGGTCATCGTAATTCTTCACCATCGTTTCGCAGGACGAGTCCTGATCTCGTGTCGATGACGGCATTTTCAAAGGCCAAAACGTGACCATTTGCGAAGCGCGCTCTTCCGGCGCATTACCCCACCCTTCGACGAGGCCTCGTTGAAACGCGTCACAGACAAGTTGGTAACGCGCCATATCGTTTTCTGAAGGGCGCGACGTAAACAACAGATATCCGTAGGCTCCAAAACCGGGCGGCTCCATTTGCTCGGAATAGAGATATGCCCGAACCGGAATCCTTATTTCTCTTTTTTGCATGCATCCGAAAAGGATAAGTGTGGTTACGACGCATAGGGCAATAGCCGAGACATATTTGTGCATCTTGCAAAAGTTTGTTCTCAACTTTTTTTACCTCCAATGGCCCTTGCTGCCGCCGCACAAATCGCGACGCAGACGACGACGATCAGCCCAACAGCGCCGGCGTTGAGCGGCCGGAGTAAGTAAACTATGACCAGGGCAACTATTACGCCCACCGCTGCTCCTCCCGCGATCGGTTTCATGTTTGGACCGGGTTCGATCCCGGCCGCGATTATCTCAACTCAGCCTCGGCTTTGCAAGGCTGGGTGATCGGCATTACTTCCCGATGAGAATAAAGATACCGGCGGCCAGCGCCACGAGGTAGAGCAGGAAAACGGCTGGTCCGAAATTGAAGCCCATGCCTAACAAGCCGTCGATGATCAAGTAAACTGCGAGCAGAATCATGCCGATGTTTTTGGTGATTTTCATGAGCGCCAATTAACCACGAAGCACACGAAGACCACAGAGGAAAAGGACCCGAAAACGAAACTCTTGAATTGCATTCCTGCTTTCCTGCGTTCCTTAGAGATTAATGCAGATTGAAGCACGCGAAGAAATCTGGCCACTCAAAGAAGTATTTCGGATTTCTCGCGGCAGCCGCACGGAAGCTCAAGTCGTGGTCGTGACCGTGACCGATGGCCAGCACACCGGACGCGGCGAGGCCGTGCCGATCAAACGTTACGATCAAACCGTGGATTCTGTCTTGGCGCAGATCGAAGCCATCAAGCGCGAGAAAAGCTTGGAACGACAATCGATCCAACAGTTGTTACCGGCGGGCGCGGCACGCAATGCGTTGGACTGCGCGTTGTGGGACCTTGAAGCGAAAATTTCCGGCAGGCGCGCGTGGGAGCTGGCGAATGTTCCGATGGTTCCCGAAGTTGAAACATCGTTCACCATCAGTCTGGATACGCCTGCGGCAATGGCGGCGGCGGCCGAGGCCAATGCGAGCGCGCCGATCCTGAAACTCAAGCTTGGCGGCGACAATGTCGATCTTGCGCGAGTGAGAGCTGTGCGTGAATCAGCGCCCGCGCCGCGTCTGCTCATCGACGCGAACGAGTCATGGTCGCCGGCGCATTATCGAGAAATTGTTCCGGCGTTGAAAGGATTGGGAGTTGAGCTGATTGAACAACCATTTCCTGCCGATGCCGACGAAGTCCTTGAAACTCTCGATCATCCTGTTCCGGTTTGCGCCGATGAGAGTTGCCACACCAGCGGCGATCTTCCGCGCCTAACAAATCGCTATGAAGTGCTCAACGTGAAACTCGACAAGACCGGCGGGCTGACGGAGGCGCTGCGTTTGAGTAAGCGTGCGCGAGAGAGCGGCTTCAAATTATTGATCGGATGCATGGTCTGCACTTCGTTAGGGATCGCTCCGGCTCGCCTTCTCGCCGGCGCCGCGGATTACGTCGATCTTGACGGGCCACTACTTCTTGCACGCGATCGCGATCGCGGATTCGCGTATCACGATGGAAAAATTGGTATCCCTTCGCGAGACCTCTGGGGATGAAATCTGAAGCCGGCACTCGTCATCGCCATTGCGGTTCATTAGCTCCGTAGAGTTCGCAAGTAAGCCGTCAGTTGCTTGATTTCGGGCTCGCCCAGTTTCTTTGCGAAGGACGGCATCTCGCCTTTGATTCCAGCAGTAATGACTTGGTGAATACGCGCATCAGTTTTATGCAGATTGTAAAGGTCCGGCCCTTCATCGCCGTGTGCATCGTCTCCGTGACAGTGCGCGCAGTTCATCAAGAAAAGATGACGGCCTTGCCCCGCATCGGCGATTAAGACTGGAAAAGGATCCGGCGCCGATGTTGTTTCTGCGAGCAACATTTCACCGCCAACGAAACCGGCCGCGCCAATTAGCGCGCACGCGCAACAGGACGCGATCAGATAAGAGGCTAAGGCGCGCCGCGAGAATTCATTTCGCGCCGCGACGCGCCACGCCACCAAAGCCAGGATCAAAACAAACGACGGCCAGACAAAAAGATGGTGGAGCCGGACGAGGCCGGTGCCCACCACTTGCCATTTGCTCAGAGCCAGTCCGGAGAAGACCGCGCCGACCGCACCGATGCCAGCGAGAATAACGAGCCAGTAACCGATCGCGCTGAAGTCGCGGCGTTTCGACGATCGATCCCGAAAGAACGAGAGAATGTCGAAAAGCGTTGCCACAAAAATCAACGCGATGGGAAAATGGGTCAGTCCGCCGTGGGCGCGTTCCCAGAAGAGTGAGTTCATGGCTCACGCGAGTCCGTTGTCGATCTTAGGCGAGCGTGCTGTCCACGACCGCCAGGGTATGATTTCCCTCCACGTAATTGACGTCCGTGATTCCGAGAACCGAGCTGAGTCTTTCCGCTTCTACTTTCATCGGCCCCGGTTTGGGCGCAGTGCCCGGCGCCGGCTGCGGGAACGCCGTCGACATGGCGGTGTGAAAGGTAATGTTGCCTTCGACTTTCTTCACCGTCTGATGAATGTGTCCGTTCAAGACCGTGACCGATCCGAATCTGCGGAGAAAACCAAGCGCCTGCTCGGCGTCGTCTGTCCCCCAACCCCACTGCGGATAAACCGCCCACAGCGGAATGTGCGCGAAGACGACGATCGGCGTGCTCGCAGAAAGGGGCGCGAGATCTTTCTTCAACCATTCCAGTTGTTCGGCGCCGATAATCCCCAGTCCGCCCTCGCGGATGTTCAAAACGTTGACCAATCCGACAAAGTGGACGCCGTTCTTGTCGAAGCTGTACCAACCGCCTCCCAGCGACTTTTTTGCAAATCGCTCCCGATACAGCGCGCCGTTGTCGCTGATCACGTCGTGCTCGCCGGGAACATAAAAGATTTCGCCGGTCTTGAGCGTCTTCAGGTTTTGCTCGAGCGCGTCGAATTCTTCCGCCTCGGAAAGGTGACTCAGATCTCCGGTATGCAGGATGAAGTCCGGCGCAGTCGGCAGTGCATTGATCTTGGTGATCGCTTTTTGCAGCGTGCCGATGACATCCTTGTTCGCTTCTTTATTGAAACCGATATGGCTGTCGCTGATTTGGACGAAACTAAAATCGCCGGGTGCGACGGAACCGACCGCGCCGAGCACCCTGGACGTAAGCATTCCTCCACTCACCGTCCAAAGCACGCCCGTCCCAGCCCACGCCATGCATTTGAGAAACCCGCGACGATCGATGCCGTCGGGGTTGTCATTCGTTAAGATGTGATTGTGATCATTCATAGTTATTTATTTCCTTCCGATGACGATGACAGCGCGGCGGAGGCGTTTATTCCCGGTTGAAAAAAAATTGTCGGGGTCGGGAATAAAATTCGGACATTCGCAGTCTGGTTAGAATGGAGTGAAAGTATTGCCACGTGTTCCGATTGACCGAGCCCACGCGCTTGACCGAATTCGAGAGGCAGGTTCTGCCCCATCTCGATGCTGCTTACAGTTTGGCGCGCTTCCTCATGCGCAACGACCAGGATGCGGAAGACGTCGTTCAGGAAGCCTCACTCCGTGCCTTTCGATTTTTCGAAAGTTTTCGCGGCGAGAACAGCCGGGCCTGGTTCTTGAGTATCGTTCGCAACACTTCTTTCACCGCTCTCAAACGCAACCGCACCGATGAAGCCAATGTCGTTTTCGATGAAGAATTACACGGTGCGCAGAGTTCCCCGATGGATGCCGGCGTCGCGCTCGACCTGGCGCAAGATCGACAAACCGTGCGTGCTGCCATCGAACAACTTTCTCCCGAGTTCCGCGAAGCGATCACATTGCGCGAACTGGAAGGCTGTTCCTACAAGGAGATCGCGGACATCTCCGGTGTTCCCATCGGCACCATCATGTCGCGTCTCGCGCGCGCTCGGCGCCAGCTTCAGATGATCCTTTCCAAAACTTACACCAAATGAGTATCGATCACTCCCAGATGCAGGAACTCCTGCACGCTTACGTCGATGGCGAAGTCGACTTGGTGACCGGGCGCGAAATTGAGCAACACTTGCGCAGCTGCGAAGGTTGCCGTCGCACCGAACAACAAATTCGCGCGTTGCGCGAAGCCCTAACGAGCAATGCCCCTGCTTACCGCGCACCGGCGCGTTTGCGCAGAAACGTGCGCGCAGATTTGCGGCGCGAAGCGAAAGAATCCCGAGTTTCCTGGCCGGGGCTGGTCTTCGCTGCCGGTGCGGTTTGCGCCGTGCTGTTCTTCGCGGCCGCGCTTTTCCAAAATACGCGCGCGCCCCGCAATTCGATCGCCGACCAGGTCATCGGAAATCACGTGCGCTCACTTCTCGCCACACATCTTGTCGATGTTGCCTCATCGGATCAGCACACGGTGAAACCGTGGTTTGATGGCAAGATTGATTTCGCGCCGTCTGTCCGCGATTTGTCCAGTGACGGTTTTCCGCTCGCTGGGGGCCGCCTCGATTATCTCGATGGTAAAACGGTTGTCGCTCTCGTTTATCAACGAAACAAGCATCCGATCAATTTGTTCATCTCACCCGCTTCGACAAACCGCGACACGACACCCGCCCTCATCGCCCGCCGCGGCTACAGCCTCTTTCATTGGACTTACGCCGAAATGGATTATTGGGCCGTGTCCGATCTAAACCAAACCGAGCTCCGCCAGTTCGCCGATCTTATCGCGCGTTAAACGTCAAAGGCTTCCTTGTTCACGACGTATGGCATCTTGGTCGGGTCGCCGCCGTAGTTGCCTTCCAACACATCGATCACTGCCTGAGCAGTGCGCCCAGCCATCCCTTTGTCGGGATCGACCGAGAGCCGCGTGATCTGGGCGCCGCTGGCGAAGTGATGGAACAGCCGCATGCCGTCGGCGATTTCGGGATCGAGCAGCGGCGAATCTGGCGGCAGCGGTTCTTTCTCGAAGACGTCGAGCGCCGCCCCAGCGATGACTTTTTCTTTCAACGCTTTGGCGAGCGCCTTCTCGTCCACGACCGGACCACGCGAGCTATTCACGAGGTAAGCCGTCGGCTTCATCAGCTTGAGCGTTTTCTCGTTGATGAGGTGGTAGGTCGGCTTGTCGGTTTCGCCTTCGCGCAACAGCGGCACATGGATGCTCACGTAATCGGCGCGGCGAAGTGCCTCCTCGAACTCAACGTACTTAATATACGTCTTCTCTTTCTGAATGCCGCGCGTGTGCCGCAAGTCCATCAATTCCTGAATCGAAGCGATGTACTTGTCATTATGATACGCGGGGTCGTAGCACAGAATGTTCATGTCGAACCCCGAGCACTTCTTGATCATCGCCAGGCCGATGCGTCCGGTGCCGATGATGGCGATGGTCTTGCCGGTGACTTCGTCGCCGAGGAACGGCAGGAACGGGTGCCACGACGGCCACTTCTGCTCCCGCACCAAGCGTTCACTCGCGTACATTTTGCGCGCCAGCATACCGAGCATGAGAAAAGCGAACTCGGCCGTGGCTTCGGTGAGCACGTCGGCGGTGTTCGTAAATGGGATCTTGAACTTGTTGGCGTCGGCGCGATTGATGTTGTCGAAGCCGACGGCGATCTGCGCCACGACTTTTAACGTCCCCTTCCCCGCTTCGAAAACTTCGGCGTCGATCGGGTCGCGGAGCGTTGTGATCAACCCGTCGATGCCGCTCTTCACTTTCTCGATGATCAATTTCTTCGGCGGCGCCTCGGGTCCTCGGAAAACTTCGAGCTCGTAGCCGCGCTCGCGCAGACGGTTCTCCGCCGGATCGCCGATGCGGGAGGTGGCAAAGATTCGTTTCTTGTCGCTCATGGCTGGAGGAATATCTCTAAGGAAAGCAGGAACGCAGGAAATTATTTAGAATAGGTGAGACTACGCCCGCTTTGCCTTCTGCGTACAACCTCGACTTCTTGATTCCTGAGCTCCGATTTGGAGCTTCTGGAACTGTATTATTTCCCGCTTTCCTCAGAAATTCTCCGCTTCCGGTTTGTTACAGATTTTTTCCCGCCCAGGCGCCGACGCGATCGAGTGCTTTTTCTATGTTCTCGATCGAGTTGGCCACGCTGAAGCGCAAATAGCCTTCGCCAAAATCGCCGAACGCAGTCCCAGACAGCGCGGCGACGCCGGCGTCATCGAGGAGCGCGTCGGCCAGTTTCTTCGATGGCCATCCGGTTTCCTTGATGTTGGGGAAAACGTAGAACGCGCCCTTGGGCAAGCGGCAGGAAAAACCTTTAATCTTATTAAGTCCGTCGACCATAACATTTCTCCGTTTCTTGAACTCGGCGCACATCGCGTCGACCGAGGCTTGCGGCCCGCGGAGCGCTTCGATGCCGGCGATTTGCGTGAAGCTCGCGGTGCAGGAGGCGGAGTTCGTCATCAAGCGCGCGACGTGCGTCGCTAAATCGGCGCGCATCACGCCGTAACCCATACGCCAGCCAGTCATCGCGTAAGTTTTGGAAAAACCGTCGAGCAAAATGCAGCGCTCCTTCATCCCGTTCACTGACAAGATGGAATGATGCTCACCCTCGAAGATGAGGCGGCTGTAGATCTCGTCAGAGAGAATCATGATGTTGCGATCGCCGATCGCGCGCGCGATACCGTCGATGTCGATCTTGGTCAGCACGCCGCCGGTCGGATTCTGCGGTGAATTCAGAATGATGAGCTTTGTGCGATCGTTGATCAGCCCTTCGAGTTCGCCGACGTCGAGCCGGAAATCCATCTCCTCGCGCAAACGGATCGGCACCGCTTTCGCGCCGAGGTAATTGATCATTGATTCGTAGATCGGGAATCCGGGATTGGGATAGATGACCTCGTCCCCTTCTTCCACGAGCGCAAGAATAGTGAAAAAGATGATCGGCTTACCGCCAGGGACAACGACCACTTCTTCAGGCGTCGCGTTGACGCGGCGGGTCTCGCTCACGTACTGCGCGATCGTTTCTCGCAGTTGCGGCAAACCGGCAGAAGGCCCGTAGTGGGTGAATCCCTTGTGCAGCGCGTCGGTCGCCGCCGAGATAATGTTTTCCGGCGTATCGAAATCGGGCTCCCCGATCTCGAGATGAACAATGTCGCGGCCCTTCGCCTCCAACGCTCGCGCTTTCACCAGCACTTCGAACGCGGTCTCGGTGCCGAGACGCGTCATGCGCTTGGCGAGGCGAAGCTTTCTTTCCGCCTTATTCATGGGTGATCCTCTTTAACATGTCACTGGCCACGCGTCACTCGTCACTTAATCTTTCGCATGAGCTTCATCGATCTCGAGCAGCTGCCGTTTGTTGGAATGTCATATGAGTTTGTCGGCGAAACTCAAGGCCCGCCTTTACATAAGCATCCGTACGTCGAAGTCGCATTCACTCTCGAAGGCCGCGCCACCATCACGGTCGGCGACGAACAGCGCGAGGTGAAAGCGGGTGGCATCGTCGTCATTCCGGCGAACGTTTCTCATCGATTCGTTAACTCCGGCGACACGCTCTTGCGCCAGATCGACATCCACGCCAGTCCGCGATTTATCCAGACGAATCTCACGTGAAAGCTTTGCTGTTCACCAGCATCAATGGTCGCGAATGTCTGCCATATGCCGCGTTGTCCCTGGGCGACTACCGAACCAAACCTGACCTATCACGATAAGGAATGGGGCGTGCCGGTTCATGACGATCGAAAGTTGTTTGAGTTTCTGATCCTCGAGGGCGCGCAGGCAGGGCTGAGTTGGACGACGATTCTCAAGAAACGGGAGAACTATCGCAAGGCGTTCGACGGATTTCGCTCGGAAAAGATCGCGCGCTACCGCGCACGCGACGTGAAACGGCTGCTCGGTGACGCCGGGATCGTGCGGAACAGGTTGAAGATTGCGGCGACGATTCAGAATGCGAAAGTGTTTCTCGCGCTCCGGGAAGAGTTCGGCAGCTTCGACGTTTACCTCTGGAGTTTTGTCGGCGGCAAGCCGAAGCAGAATCGTTGGCGAAAAATGGCTCAGCTGCCGGCGCGCACAACGGAGTCCGACGCAATGAGCCGTGATCTGGTGAAGCGCGGATTCAAGTTCGTCGGCTCGACCATCTGCTACGCGTTGATGCAAGCGACCGGCATGGTCAACGATCATCTTGTATCATGTCCGCAACATGGAAAGGTTGCTCGCGCACACAAATAATGAGCCTCATCGGAACAGTGGAAAGCCTTTGGCGGTATCCCGTCAAAAGCATGCGCGGCGAAGAGATGGACGAATTGTTCGCCGGTTATGCGGGAGTTTATGCCGACCGGCTTTTTGCTTTTGAAAGTTCGGCCAGTTCGAAAGGGTTTCCGTTTTTTACCGGACGCGACCAACGTCAAATGATTCGATACCGGGCGCGCTTCCGAAATCCGGAGAAAGCGGCGCGACCGGTCAACTTGAGTGAAGCTGAGAAATCGGGCGCGAATCCGATCTCAGCTGACGCCTCCGACTTGATGATCGATGTCGAAACGCCAGACGGAAAAACTTTCGCGATTGACGATCCTGCTTTGATCGACAATCTGCGAGAAAATCTCGACGGAAGTCACAAGCTCACATTGCTGCGCTCGGACAAGGCGATCACCGATTGTCGTCCGTTGTCGATCTTCGCCGTGCAAACGGCGAAAAGACTGGGCGAGGAAACTGGCGTCGCTGTCGATAAGCGTCGCTTCCGCGCAAATGTTTATGTCGATCTAACATCGCCCGAAGGCTTCGCCGAAGATGAATTCGTTGGTCGCTCGTTACGCATCGGCTCAAAAGTAACCGTCGCCGTTCTCCAGCGCGATGCGCGTTGCATGATGATCACGCTCGATCCCGACACGGCGGAAAAAACGCCGGCCATACTGAAAGCCGTTGCGCAAGCGCATGAAGGCATGGCCGGTGTCTATGGCGCCGTGCTCGCCGAAGGAATAATTCGCAAAGGCGATCCAGTTGAGTTGCTCTAGTTCAGAGCTGAAAAGCTGGTCGGGTCCATGAAGTACCGGTCGATATGGTCCACCAGTGCCCCGTGCGCCTCCGATTCGGCCTTCACCTTCTGCCATTCCGGATCGGCCTGGAAAGCAGCCCAATTCTTCTCAGCTTCCTGACGGCTCGGATGCTCCAGAATGTAGACAAAAAGGTTCTGGGAATCCGGCGCATCTTCCGGCGACCAGTAACCGATGCTCTTCATGTTGTGCCGTCTGAAGATCGCGTCGGTGTGGTCACCGAAGCGCGCTTTCAGAGCATCCATTTTGCCCTCCTTCACATGATACAGGCGCAATTCGTAAACGTGATGCGCCGGCTGCGGGCTGGAGGCGCGGAGCGTGCCAAATGCGAGCATTACCGCGACACCGAAAAGAAAGAATAAAACATGGGATGGTTTCAGCATGGAAGCGCTCATGGCGTGGGGTTTCAGCGAGTTTTGCATGGCTGTTCCTTTCATTGTTCAACTAGCGCCGAGTTGGCCGACGTGATATCCCAAGCGGTTTTCCACATCACCCGGCTTGTGAAATCCTTGGTCTAACAACTTCTTGATCCTCTTTTGCGCGGCTGGCCGCATGATCGAGGCGAGACAAACATCCCACTCCGGTGCGATTTCGTAGTCCGGCGGCAAACTGGCTACATCGACGAAGCGCTTTGTCTCGCTGATCGCCCGTTTGTCGAAGGATGCGATGCGTGTTGCTAACGCATCGACAAACTCATCAAGTTCAGCATCCGGTAATGACCGATTGACGTATCCATATCGTTCAGCCAAATCCCCCCGGATGTCGTCTGCACCGAGAAAGACTTCGAGCGCGCGGCCTCGTCCGATCAGACGCGGCAGCCTTGCCATCGGCCCACCTCCAGGCACAATACCGGCGCCAACTTCGAAGTGCGACAAAATCGCTTTTTCGCGGCTCGCGAAACGCATGTCGCACGCAAGGGCAAGCTCACTTCCGACACCAGTCGCACGCCCCCGAATTGACGCGATCGACACAACCGGTGCACGGCTCAGGCGCACCAACATGTCAGGCAAAGGTTGCAACCCTGTGGGTCCCGGCGGCAGGCTCGTCGTGTCCTCGATTTTCGCCAAGAAATCGTAATGAGTCAGGAAAAACCCTTCGATCGTACTGTCAAAGACGACCACTTTGACCTGCTCGTCGGTTTCGATCGCGGTGATCGCCTCGTTGAGCTGCGGAATAGTATCCGGGCCAAAGATGTTGAGGGGCGGGTGATTAATCGTCACGCGCCAATACGCGGGCGATCGTCGCGTCACAAGAATTTGTTTGTCGCTCATATATATATAGCGCCTTTTGCTTAGCGCAGTGACTTGAATGCCGCGCGAAGCTCGCTCACGAGGATCTCCGGCTGTTCCCAGGCCGCGAAGTGCCCGCCTTTGTCGAGCTTGTTGTAATGGATGAGTTTGGGATACGCCCGCTCCGCCCAACTCCGCGGAGCTGGATAGAGTTCGTCAGGGAAGACGCTCACGGCAACCGGGATGGCGACGACGCCCTTCACAGCGAAGAACGACGCCCCCTTGTTCTCCCAATAGAGACGGGCGCCAGAAAGCGCCGTGTTCGTCAACCAGGTGATCGTGATATTGTCGAGGATGTCGTCGCGCGTGAGGCCCTCGGACTTTCCGTCGAACACTCGTGCAATCATTTCATAGCTGCGCGCGTCGTGGTCGAGAAAATAGGCCGCCAGGCCAACGGGTGAATCCGCGATTCCGTACATAGTCTGCGGACGCAACCCCAACTGGAAACCGTAGCCGATGCCCTTCGCATAGACGAAACTCAGCCGCTCGTAAGCGAGCTTCTCATCGGCTGAAAGATTTGCCGGCGCCGGTGCGCCGGAAAAAGCCGCCTTGTCGATTTCGCCTGGAATCACGTTAGGCATGTTGGTGTGAATGCCCAGCAATTCCGGCGGCGCCTGCACACCTATTAGTTCGGTGACGATCGCACCCCAATCGCCACCCTGCGCCACGAATTTCGTGTAGCCGAGGCGCTTCATCAGCACGATCCAGGCGCGTGCGATGTGCTGCGGGTCCCAACCGGTCGTGGTCGGTTTCCCGGAAAACCCGTAGCCTGGCATCGATGGGACGACGACATCGAAGGAGTCTTCAGCTTTACCGCCATGCGCCGTCGGATTCGTCAACGGATCAATGATCTTCAATTGTTCGACGATCGAGCCGGGCCAACCGTGCGTGATAATGATCGGCAGCGCGTTGGGATTTTTCGACCGGACGTGAATGAAATGAATGTCCAGTCCATCGATCGTCGTGATGAAGTTCGGCAGCGCTTTCAGTTTCGCCTCGCACTTGCGCCAGTCGTAATCCTTCCCCCAATAACTTGCGAGTTTCTGCATCGTTGCGAGCTGCACGCCCTGCGTTTGATCGGCGACGGTCTCTTTTTCAGGCCAACGGGTGGCCGCAATGCGCCGGCGAAGATCATCGAGCGCGGCCTGAGGCACGGTCGGGACGGTGAAAGGCCGGATCGATTTATTTTCCGCCGCCGCGGCGCCGGAAGTGGGTGGCGATGGACTTTGCGCCCAGGAAAGCGACGTGAAGCCGAGAGCGGCGATGATAATGGGAAGCATTATTTTCATGACGACCTTTCTTGTTGAGGTGTTACCGCTAAATATTTACTTCCGTGCTGCGGCTTGCGCAGCCTTTTCGATGAGAGCGGCAACGGCCTTCGGCTGCGACACGTAGATGGCGTGGCTGCCCTTAACCTCAACAACAGTTGAGCCGGCGCGTTTAGACATGGTTCGTTGGGCGTCGGGTGGAATCATTTTGTCCTCGGTTGTGACCAGGTACCAGCTTGGCTTTGTCTTCCACGCCGGTTCGCTGATCTTGCCGTTGAGTGCCTCCACGCCCCAAGGGACCTGAGAATCAGCCATGAAAGCGGCCGCGTCTGGTTTCACATCTCCGGCGAATGAAGCGGGAAACTTCGCCTTATCGAGAAAGAGATATCCATCCTGCGGCGGCAGAATCGGCGGCTGAGGAGCGCCTGGCGGTGGGTTCGCTATGAACGTGGATACGGATTCGCCTTTGTCCGGAGCGAACGCGGCCACATAAACCAGCCCGACAACTTTCGGGTCATTGCCCGCTTCGGTGATCACGGCGCCGCCGTAGGAGTGGCCGACAAGAATCACTGGTCCGTTCTGGTTGGCGATCGTTCGCTTGGTCACCGCAACATCATCCGCCAGCGAGATGGTCGGATTCTGAACGATTGCGACCGTGTAGCCGTCTTTCTTCAGGATTTTGTAAACGCCTTCCCACCCGGATCCGTCCACGAAACCGCCGTGGACCAGAACAACATTCTTCACTGCAGCCGTTGTGCCGGTTTGTGCGACAACGCTTCCTCCAAAGCCGAGCACGAAAAGCGATACGATTCCGCAACGCGTCGCTGCTGTCCGAAAATAATTCCGGACATTTAGAGAGCCTTTCATAATTAACACCTCAAGTTGTGCGAGCGGGCCATTTGCTCGCGGGTTACCCGGCGGAAAGCGGGTCAGGTGGAGCTCTTTTTGCGGAGACGCCTAACAGACTTGGCGCTGAAGAAAACGTCTGACTTCTAATGCGAAAGTAAAGTTACAAGTTCGTTACGGAAGCGGGCGCCACGAATACGTCGCGCTAAAGACTTACTGTTCCGCGCAGCACTTCCACTGCGTATCCGCCGACGCGAACGTCTGTGACACGTTCACCGTCTCGTGTGGCGCGCACATGCATTTCGCTCGGACGACCCATCTCGACGCCCTGTCGAATCACCACTTGTTCGTCACTGTTTGCGATCCCTTGTTTGACCATCCAAGCCGCGGCACAACCAGCCGCTGATCCCGTAGCTGGATCTTCAACGCCATAAAAGAACATGCGCGCCCTCGCTTCCAGCCGGTCTTCGTGCCGCTGCGGACAGAGAAAGTAAAAGAACTTCGCGCCGCTGTTCTTCAACAATTCCTCGGCCTGCGCATGTGGAAACTTTAGATTCGTCAGCGTCTCCTGGCTGCGAAAACCGACAATCGTAAAAGGCAATCCGGTCGACACCGTTTGGATAGGCCACGGAATGTCGTCCGCCGCGATTCCAATCACGCGGGCGACCTCTTCGCGCGACAGCGTCACTCCGAATTCCGGATCGCGTTGGCGCATTTCGCCGAACACGTGACCGTCTACTCGGTTACGGCCGGCATTCTCCGAATTGGCGGTGAAACGCACCGGAATCTTCCCCGCTTTCAAATCCAGCGCGATCTCAGCAGACTTTTGCGAATCGGATACTGCATATAAATACAACGCCGTGCCGAGGGTCGGATGCCCGGCGAACGGCAACTCTTCCGCGACCGTGAAGATGCGTACCTTCTTCCCTTGCCGCGCTTCAATGTTTGGATCGCGCGGCAGGATGAAAGTTGTCTCCGAAAGATTCATCTCACGCGCAATCGCCTGCATTTCCCCATCATCCAGTCCGCGCGCGTCGGTAAAAACGGCGAGCGCATTACCGGTCAGCGGTGTTTGCGTGAACACATCAAGCTGGACGAATTCGTAAGTGCGGTCCGGCATAAGAATCTATTTTCCATCCAGTCGATCGGTTTGCCATTCAGCGCTTCCCGAGAAAGGCCTTACCACAATCTTCCAGTTCAAGACATTTACAGCGATCGGCCTTTTCGAGCAGGCGTTTCATTTTCCTCGCACTCACGATCAGATCGTCCATTTCGGTTATCTTGCGTTGCGCGAGTACTTGCCAGCGGCGGAATGCCGGAGTCCCCTTGCCAAATCCGTGGAAGAGATGGCTGATCTCATCCATTCGAAACCCCGCGCGCTTGGCTACGTCGATCACCTCCAAATAGTTCAAAACGCCGGTTTCGTAACGGCGCTGCCCGCCGATGCGTTGCGTTTTGGGCAGCAGACCAATCTTCTCGTAATACCGGATAGCGGAAGCTCGCAGACCTGCCCTGCGCGCCACTTCACCAATGGTGATGTTCGCCATATGGAAAGAAAAAGTCGCTTGACTTAAAGCGCACTTCAAGTCCTAGCGTCGCACTCATATGAACACTGATATGAAAAAATCGACGACGCCTCCTTTACCGCTGATCGCCAAGATCGCCATTGCCATGACGTTCATTAACACGTGGGTCATCTTCGAAGAGACGGTCGTAGATCGACACGGCCTCTGGCGCTACATGCCCTACTACAGAGTTGGATTATTCTGTGCCTGGGATGCCGCGGTCCTCACGGTCACTCTGCTACTCCTTTTCGTAAGCGTTGCGCGGTCACGTCGTCGTAATGGCCCAACGTTATCGACGACGCTTCCTTTACCATTGATCGTCAAGATCGCGATCGCGATGACGTTTCTTAGTACATTGGTCATTTTTTTCGTCTGGCCTGGTGTGTTGCTGCGAGTCTGCTTCTAATCAGTCTCGCCATCGGATTTGATCGGTGTGTGCCACGATCACCGATAACGAGGAAGTAAATCCATTAGATCGACAACCAACGATGCATCGTAAGCCGCTTACGATACACGAGAAAATCCCCGATAACGATTAACGAATAACAGATAACTAGCGATCAGCTCTTGGCTCCGAGCTGATATTGCTGATCGCTGACCTTTTCCATCCATTCGACCGGTTTGCCGTTTAGCGCTTCTTGAATGGCGATATGAGTCATCGCGGTCGTCGGCGTCGCGCCGTGCCAATGCTTTTCACCTGGCGAGAACCAGACCACATCGTCTGGCCGGATTTCCTCGATCGGCCCGCCCCAACGCTGCGCCCAACCGCAGCCGGACGTGACGATCAACGTTTGGCCTAACGGATGTGTATGCCAGGCGGTGCGAGCACCCGGTTCGAACGTGACGCGTGCGCCGCGAATACAGCGTGCGGGGACGCCGCTGGATAGACCGCTAAGCCGCTCGGGAAGCGGCGAGTGATCGGGCGAGCACGAGTCAACACGTGCCGGTTCGGGGGCTTCAAATAAAGGATCAATTCGGACTGCACCTGAAAACCAATCAGCAGGCCCTTTGGTCGAAGGCTGCGAGCCAGATCTTTTTATCTCCACCTTCTGAACATCATTCTTTCGGCGCTTGCTCTCAACCCTCAACTCTCTTGGCCCTCGCTTTGTGTATTCCACGGTTAGCCTTAGCGTTTGGACTCCAGCTATGGAAATGACCGACGAACAACAGGATGAACAGTTTTATCGCGATACCGAAAGTGTCGCGTTTCCGAAACTGAACGATCACCAGCTTTCGCTCCTTGAGCCTTTGGCCGAACGCCGCGTGATGAAACGCGGCGACATTCTTTTTAAAGCCGGGCAGCGCGATTTGGGATTAGCAATTGTTTTGCGCGGCGAACTCGAAGCCTTCGAGACACGCGATGACACGGAATACAATCTCGCTACCGCGCGCGAGCGCGATTTCATGGGCGACGTATCGATGCTCCAGGGCACATCGATCCTCGGTTCCTCCAGAGTCACATCGGAAGAGGCCGAGATACTTTACATTCCGGCCGCGGAACTTCGGCGCGCGCTGGCGGAAATTCCCGCCGTGAGCAAGACAATCGTCGATGCCTTGATCATGCGACGGCGGCGGCTTCGTCGCGATCGCGAATTCGCGGGCATGCGTGTTCTCGCCAGTCGCGATGCGCGCGATGGTCATCAGCTCGATGATTTCCTCGATAAGAATCGCATCCCGCATCGGCTCGTGGAATTTGAGAGTGAACAAGGGAAGGCGTTAGGTGAACGTTTTCACCTAACGACTCGCGATTTGCCGGTCTTGATTACTCCGGCCGGTGCGCGCCTGCGCCGGCCGTCGTTGCGCGAGGTCGCCAGGGAAGCCGGCTTGCTCCGATCGCTCGCGGAAGAAAATGAAACCGAAGTTTTCTGCGATCTCGCAATTGTTGGCGCTGGACCAGCCGGACTCGCCGCAGCGGTGTATGCTGCGTCCGAAGGATTGAAGACGGTCGTAGTAGAAAGTTATGCTCCGGGCGGACAAGCCGGTTCGTCGTCACTCATTGAAAACTTTTTCGGATTCCCGACCGGCATTGGCGGGGGCGAACTGACCTGGCTCGCTCAACTTCAGGCCTACCGATTCGGCGCGAAATTTTCCACACCAGCCGCAGCCCTCTCATTAAATTACAACACCGATGGCGAGTACCGTGCATGCCTCGAGACAGAAGGTTGCGGCGCGATGCTTCGCGCGAAAGCTGTCCTGATTACGACTGGCGCCGATTATCGCCGCCTCGAAGCCGAGGGCCGCGAACAATTCGAAGGGGTCGGCGTTTATTACGCTGCGACCGCACTGGAAGGTCAGCTTTGTCGCAACGAAACTGTTGTTGTCGCCGGCAGCGGCAACTCAGCCGGCCAGGCGGCGATGTTCCTTTCCGAGGGCGCGGCCAAAGTGTTGCTCGTCGTTAGGGGAAATAATGTGAAGATGTCGGACTATCTTTCCCGTCGGGTCCAAGCCCGCGATAACATCGACATTCTCTACCACACCGAGATCCGCAAAATGTCCGGTGGAAAAAAGCTGGAACAAATCGAACTGGAAAATACGAAGACGCGCGAACGCCGGGTCGTGCAAACGCCGGCCGTTTTTTCCATGATCGGCGCCAGACCCTGCACCGAGTGGTTACCACCGGAAATTGAGCGCGATGACAACGGCTTCGTCAAAACTGGGATGGGCGTCGGCGCTGCACCAGCCTGGCAGGCGAACAAACATCAACCCAGCCCACTCGAAACCAGCCTCCCGGGAATCTTTGCCGCTGGCGACGTCCGCTCCGGCTCAGTCAAACGTTGTGCCGCCGCCGTCGGCGAAGGCGGCATGGCCATCGCCGGGGTGCAAATGCGACTCGCTTCTTCCAATCAAAGTTGAGCGCCGCTCATCAATTTTGTTGCCGCCGAAGCCTTGGCGAATGGAGCGACTGGGGTGAGCGACATGTCCGGTTAAGCCGCGCGGGCAGCGGTCGAGCGCAGCGGGAAGCTGCCGAGATACAAGGAGGTATGGCCGTGGCCGGTGTCCAAATGAGATTGGCTGGGTCAAACTGATCCCCTAACGAACGCGAACTGGGCTGATAAAATATTCCGGCCGTTAACACGTCGGCCACGTGCGCACTGCGATTCGCGCGACGCGACGAAGTTGATCGCGGCTGGCGCCGTCAGCTCCCTGAACCGCCATTCCGTGCAGCACAGTCATCACGTAATGGGATAGTTCGGCTGGGTCGGCGTTTGACGGAAGATCGCCTTCCCGCTTTGCTCGCTGAAGGCGGCGTCGCAACGCAGCTTTGGCTGCGGTGCGGCGCGCGCCCATTTCCTTCCGAACAGATCCGGCCGCATCTCCGCACGCCAGCGCACCCTGGACCACAAGACATCCTGCTGGAGTCCGCGGGTCACTCGGCATGTTGGCGGCGCCGAGGAACATTTGTTCGACCACATCCCGCGCCTTCGGTGCCGCCAGAGCTTTGCCAAAAAAGGCGAGCGGCCCGTCCATGTATCGATCGAGAACTTTTCCAAAGAGCTGCTCCTTGTTGCCAAATGCGGCGTAAAGACTTGGTCGATTGATGCGCATGGCGCGTGTGAGATTGGAGAGTGAAGCGCCTTCGTAACCTTTGGCCCAAAAAACGTGCATGGCGCGATCCAGGGCCGTGTCCGGATCGAAGGCGCGCGGTCGTCCAAGCTGTGCAGAAGTCTTTGATTTCATACCGATAGGTAAATAAACCGGGTTGACAATGTTTTGTCCAGTCCGAGTTTTATACCAGTCGATACACAAGGAATCCAACCTCAAAAAGAACAGGAGACAAACCATGAATAGGAAATTGGAAGGAAAAATTGCACTCATCACCGGCGGCTCGCGCGGTATTGGCGCCGCCATCGCCAAACGTCTGGCCACAGACGGGGCCAAGGTAGCCATCACCTACGCGAAAGGTGCTGATGCGGCCGCGTCGGTGGTTAAGGAGATTGAACGCGACGGCGGAAAGGCGATCGCGATTCAGGCGGATGCCACTGATGCAGACGCCGTCAAAGCCGCAGTCGATAAGACCGTCGCGACTTTCGGCCGACTCGACGTCCTTGTGAACAACGCCGGCACGGCCATTCCGAAAACCTTTGAGGAGACGACGCTGGAAGAGATGGATCGCGTGATCGACATCAACATCCGGGGCGTATTCATCGCGACGCAGGCGGCGCTGAAGCACATGAAGAGCGGCGGTCGCATCATTATGATTGGTTCCTCCCTGGGCGAGCATGTCGTTGTGCCCGGCCTTGTTCCCTACGCGGCGACGAAGGGAGCCGTGAAGATATTTACTCAGGCGTTGTCCCGAGAGCTCGGGAGCCGGGGCATTACGGTCAACAATGTGCAGCCGGGTCCCATCGACACGGAATTGAATCCCGCCACGAGCGAGTGGGCAGTGCCACAGAAGGCCGCCACCGCACTCGACCGCTTCGGGCGCGTGGAAGAGATCGCTGCCATGGTCGCATTTGTCGCCGGTCCGGAATCTTCATACATCACCGGAGCAAATCTTACCGTGGATGGCGGAATGAATGCCTAACGAGAGTCAGCGAAAACGAAAGGCGAATCATGAAAGAAAAACAGATTATGTGGCGGTTGCAGCTGGTAGCTCACGGAGAACCCTCAGATGTGATTGAACTCAAAGCACTCCCCGAGCCGGCCCTCGGCCAAGAGGATGTTCTCATCTCGATGGAAGCGGCGCCGATCAATCCATCGGACTTCTTGTACGTCCGCGGCACTTACGGCGTCCGCCCGGCCTTCCCATCCTCGGTAGGCGCGGAGGGTGTTGGCCGAGTTATCAAGATTGGATCGAAGGTTGATGTCGCGCTGCAGGGTAAGCGCGTCCTGATTCTTCCGACGTACGAGCAGGGCACTTGGGCAGACCAAGTTGTCGCTCCAGTGGGCAACATCGTGCCGATGAGCGACGAAGCAGATCCCCTGCAACTTTCAATGATAGGGATTAACCCGATTACCGCCTATCTCTTGTTGAACCGATACGTTTCCTTGATGCCCGGCGACTGGATCGGTCAAACCGCAGCCAACTCGGCCGTGGGGCAGTACATCATTGCGCTCGCCAAGCTCGCCGGAATCAAGACGTTGAATGTTGTCCGCCGGGAAGAAGCTGCCGAACAAGTGCGGCATTGGGGAGGTGACCGCGTAGTCTTGCAAGGCGACAGCCTGCAACAGGATATTGAAACTGCTCTCGACGGGAAGAAACTTAGTCTCGTCCTCGATATCTTGGGGGGAACTCCGGTCGGAGACTTGGCCAAGTCGCTTAAGATGGGCGGCTCGATTGTCGTCTTCGCCATGCACAGCGGGCAGTTCCCAGCGATCTCGCCCGGAGACTTAATCTACCGCGGCCTTAGCCTCCACGGATTCTGGCTCATCAACTGGATACGCAACGCGCCCCGAACAGAGATTCAGGAGATTTACCAGAAGCTGGGCGACCTGGTAGCTGATGGATCGCTCTCCGCCGCAGTCGAGCATGTCTACCCTCTTGAGCAGTTCAAGGAAGCGTTCGAGCAATCTTTGAGACCGAATCGCAGCGGAAAGATTCTGTTCAAGTTTGGGGCCACGGATGGAACGGATCTCAAGAGCGGCACCGAGGCAAAATAAAAACCAACAATATGAAAGAAAAACAGATTAAGAATCCAGGTCCAGATCATCCGATCGCCATCGAGCGCAATCCCGCCCGCGTTGTCGTGTCTGTTGCGGGCGGTGTGGTTGCCGATACTCGCAACGCCCTAACGCTTCGGGAAGCGGATTACTCCCCGGTTCAATACATTCCCCGTGAAGATGTCGATCTTACTCAATTGGAACGGACCGATCACGCTACCTACTGTCCATATAAAGGCGATTGCAATTACTACAGCGTTCCTGCTGGAGGAAAGAAGTCCGTCAATGCCGTGTGGACGTACGAGAACCCATATCCTGCCGTTGCGCAGATCAAAGGACACGTCGCGTTTTACCCCGACCGAGTCGATGAAATAACAGAGCGATGAGGAAATTATTATGAGTCAGACAATAGAGGGAAAAAACAAAGCGCTGGTGCTCGACGCCTTCGAGACATTGTTTAACAAGCGGGACTACGCGGCCGCTGAGAAGTATTGGTCGCCTAACTATATCCAGCACAGCGCGCACATTGAACCGGGCCGCGATGGATTGTTCAACTTAATCCGGAGCGCACCTGATACCCTGCGTTACGAACATCAACTCATCGTCGCAGAGGGCGACTATGTCATTGTCCACGGACGTTTTTCAGGACATGGCCCGCCAGTTGCCTCGATCGCCGCGGATATTGTCAGGATCGAGAACGGCCGCCTCGCCGAACACTGGGATGTTTTGGAGGACGAAGCGACCAAAGCCGAATCGAAGAGCGGCCTGCCGATGTTTGGCGACCGCTTTACCGCCTGATCCGTTTTATTTAGGTTCGTTAGGCCGGGCAGAAAGAGAGGCAGAGCGGCGGTGCGGTGCATGAGGCTTGTCCGCCGCACAGTTCGGTCTCCCAAACCGAGTCACCGGCTTCCCTAGGCTGATTCGCAACTCACAGCCTCCCGCCGTAAAGTTCGCGCCCGCGAACCGCAGCGGCTATCGTCGCCAAGATGACAGCTTCCACCGTGGCCCAATACCTCGCCGCACTCCCCGCGGATCGCCGCGCCGCGCTCAGCGCCGTGCGCAAGACGATCAATGAGAACCTGCCGGACGGATATGAGAAGGGCATGCAGTTCGGGATGATCGGCTGGTACGTCCCGCTGTCCATGTATCCGGCGGGCTACGGCGAGAATCCCAAAGTGCCGCTCCCATTTGTTGCGCTCGCATCGCAGAAGTCGGGCATGGTGCTGCATTTCCTATGCTTCTACGGTCATCCCACTCTCTCCACCTGGTTCGTTAGCGAATACAAGAAGAGCGGCAAGAAGCTCGACATGGGTAAAGGTTGCGTCCGCTTCAAAAAGTTGGAGGACCTGGCTTTGAATGTAGTTGGCGAAACCGTTGCGCGCGTCTCCGTCGAGGAGCACATCGCAAACTATCGAGCAGCGAGGGCAAAGCTGAAAAAGAAATCTGCGTGAAGAGTATTGGTGAATGGAGCGTGTGGAACACGCGACATAGAAGGTAAAGTGACGAGGGTAGGAGCGAGTGAGTGCGGGCAATGAACGACTTTCAAACAAAAGAAGTGACCCTGGCGCCGGACTGGCCTCGATTTCGGCATTGCAGATCAGCTTGCAATGGATACCATCGGCTGCGCCTTACGAACGATCCAGACCCACAATGAACAATAGGAGTAGTTGAATGAAATGCGTCCTCTGCTGTCTCAATCTCGGCTTCCTCATGGCGATGGTTTCGCTGGCTGCGACTGAAAACGTACCTGTAGAAACGCCGGATACTTGTCAACTCATCGGAAAGGATCTGCAGGTATGCTGGGGTAGCAAAAATTTAACCAGGGATCCGAAAGCTCCGCATACCGCTTCCTTTAGTTTTGAATTCGCTAAGGAATTCTCCTCAGTTCCCGTTGTCACACAAGCCATAAACGTAAACGGAAGCGGCCATGCGATGGCGGTCTACTCATGGAGTGTCGATACGAAGAAGTACTCGGGAAGATTGAATAACATGTATATCGCGACGCCAGTACAAGGAACGATCACCATGTCGTACATAGCAATCGGTAAACCTAAGTGATCTCCTCCCATGTCAGAAACAAACAATATCGAAGCCCAGCAAAGTAAAGCTCCCGAGCCCGCGCCTTCACGCTTTTTAACTGGCGTGGATGCATCTGTGAAAATTATCGCTGCGCTCCTGGCACTTATCATACCCTCTATTGCGGCTTTTTTTGCCTTCACGTATGCGGTCAATGAATTGAAACGTGATACTGAGACCCAGACTTGCGAGTTAACTATTAAGGTTGGAATAACAAGGGCGATAAACGATTATCTTGAAGCAATTGAGAAAGGGACGCATTTGGAGTTCCCTACAGAGTCAGACACGGAGGATCAGAAAAAGCGAAAAGAGGAAGCAATAGCCAAGATTGCCAAAGATAAGGAAAGAGCGCAAAAGAGACGTGAGCTTTATGAAGCAGCTGAGAAAAGTATTGGGAAACGCAACTGTGCCGAAATTGAGCGAAAGGCACTAGATCTCTGAGCCGTTCCGAACGAATAGACCGTCAGACAAGCGCAGCCAGCTTGATCTCATCGTTAGATGTCGATCTTACACGGCTGCTTCGTCTTAACTTTTTACTTCAGCTTTCTTACTTCCTACTTCGCCTCGTACGCCGAGATCGTTCTTTAGAGTTTCTGCGAGACGCTGCTCTTACCGGATGATACCGCACCGATCCAGCATCAACGCTTATCCGCGCGGAGGTTGTCCAATAGCGCCTTGCCCCGGTCTTTGTCGGCCGCGCTCGCGTCGTTGATACGATCGGCTTCCTCGAACAGAAGGTCTATGTACCGCTGCGCCACGTCGTCGGAAAAAGCATCTAAAGCCGTTCCTTCTTGCTTTTCTATCGCCGCGATTACCCGCTTCGAAAGTTCTACAACCCTTTCCGACGGCTTGCTTTCGTGCCCGTCCTCGTAATGCTCCTTACGTTCGTCCTCGGAGAGTGGGCTCTGTTTCAGTTCGCGAGTGCAGAAATAAATTGACTCGATAATTTCTTCACGATCGTAGTCGGCAAATAATTTGGAAAAGTCCATATTCAACGCAGTTCTATCACATCGAAAGCGTCTCGCTCGAGATGTTCGATGATAAATTCTTGAGACAATGGATGGGCCCGATCTTTTATGGCAACTTGGACAATGCGTTTTGCGACAGGTTCAAAAGGTATCACAAATATCAATGGACGGAAATCGGCGATCTGCGCCTCTTTCACGATCGAACGAATATCCTGATGCGCTGAGTCATTTATCTTCCCGTTTCGTTTTTGAATATTAGCACCGCGGAGAATGCCTAGACGGTTTTGGCTGATTTTCGCACTATGTCTTTCGCCTCGATCAACTTCTTTGTACAAGTTCTCATAGATCTCAAACGGACTTGAAGTCGGCGGGACGGCGTTCTCGCGAGAGAATCTCGAATTGGGATTAAGAAAAGGTGTGCACCAAACGTAGTGGCGGTTCCCGTAATACTGCTCGTTGATCTTGTAGGACAGCCACGTGTAACAAGAATAAAGGATCAGTGGCTTTTCCATTTGGTTCTACGTGTCGAATTCACCTTCCGAGTGTTTGCTCCCAATCCTTTTTACGCGGAATTATTTCACGATCCATTCGAAAACGTCGATCACCGCCGACGCGGCGGCGGTTGAACAATCCTTAATCTGATAAGTGCCTGTTCTTCGTCGATTTGGTCGGATACGAAGTCGTTCCAAATATTCCGCGCGGTGGCGTCCATACTATCCACTCGTAATATGCCGGTGGCACCTTGAGACATGTGATCGCGGAAGTATTCAAACACTGCATTAACCAATTTAACGCCGTCGACCAACCACTTGGGACTCTGAAGGGTGCTAACCGATTCGGCTTGTGCATGACAGTATCCGCTGAGCGCATGCCACCATTTTTTGAGCTGACCGAGATCCCAGGGAATTATTTCCACAGGGCGCGAAGAGTCCAATCGCATGCAGAGCATCGAAAACCTAACAAGCTTTCGATAATTGGGTTCTGCCTCTCGAATCGCCGCAAGAAAACCATCGCGGCGATGACGAATCTCCTCGATGAATTCGAGAGTGACCTCCCCTTTACGGAGAACTACGAGAATCTCGAACCATAGTTGTTCGATCGCATTGCGCGCTTCAACGCATCCAAATATCAAGAGATTGGAATTCGCCCGGCGTTCGGCTAAGGCTGCTAAATCTCGAGCGTGAATGACAAGCCAGTCTGCCGCACAGGTGCGCTGCCGGAGGATTACTTCAATGAGTTCTTCGTCATCGCTCACACTCTATTCTGAGCCTCTCACGAGCCCGCCATGATTTTCGAGAAAAGCTGTTTTGTGGACATGCGACCCTTGTCTTGGAGCTTTCTCGTAACCATTTTGCTTATTTCTAGCGCACCTCCGCGACCGCTCATACCTCTGAAATCCCCGTTCTTCCCCCAATCCCAATTTTTCCCGGATCTAAGTATCTCTAACATATCGCCCGAACCGAATTTGTCTTGAAGTAAGGCGCGATCGACGACGTGAGCGCCGATAAAACATACTGCCCAAAGGCCAGCGCCTCTCAAGGCAATATACTGCTTAGGTTCGCTCCAAGCTTTGGGTTGCCACTTCTTAAAAGCGGTTAGGTAATTTCTTATCACGCGATATTGCGCCTCTGCATCTTCCAAGTGAGGCAACTGAGTTGACCGGCTCAACATGTATTCAATCCCAGTTTTGATTCCACGCAGCGGAATGTCGACGCCGGCTCGCTTTTTCCCGCCTTGGTAGATCCGGCCGTGGAGCGGACTGTGGGAATCATCTGCGAGCCTTTGTGCAATGTATAAGTCGGGCGATCGACGCTTTAGCTCTTGTTCCGGCGTCAACCTAACGTCGATCTCGTCGAGATGACTCGTGTTCATCGATTTTTGATTCTTATTAATGTCCTTGAAAAGCTGGATCTCCGCGTTGCGCGATAAATCGTACGCGATGCAAAAAGACGCCGTTTTGTCTATCCGCCCGTATCCCTCTGACTTTCCATCCACAAAATGAAGCCGGTGATTTCCGTCAATCCGAGAGATCGCGATTGATTTCGATTTCTTAATACGATCAAGATCAAACTCAAGGTGGCCGATATCCGGCTGCTCGTCAGACAGTGGTGTGAAGGTGATCGCAGCTTTTGACCGAGCGCAGAGAAAAACTTCGGGCCAGAAACCAAGTTCGCGTGTTTTCACGTACGCATGTGCATCGCGCGCATGCGGAACACTTAAGTCACGTTGTGTACCGCTTGGATTTTCCCGCTGGTCGTAAATGTCGGCACCAGAGAGATCCGCAAGATCGCATAACCGTGCGAAACCTCTGTATACGTTCACCCCCAAAACTCGACCTCGAACGGCCGGAACGATCAATGAGATTCTAACTTTAGTTCGCGTGCTCGTCTCAGTGCGTGTTGCCATTCGTTTAATTTAATTTCGACGATTTAAAGATTTTTCCAATAGTGGCGGGTTCAATCGCTTGATGATGCGTTTCGACCAGCACCGACAAAGTCAATAGCGCCGCCTGCAACATCTCCATTTCGGCCATGTCTGTATCGAGGAAAAATCTGTCGATGGTTAACTTGTATGATTTGCGCGACTCCAAAAGTGATTTCAGGTGATCACATTGATCACGCAAGGGCGCGTCCGCAATTCCGAAAGAAATCCAGTGGGCTGCTTGGTTACGGATATCGCGAAGACGATTTAGCGCATCTGCCACAGCGTGGTCGATCAGCCCGAGACGACGACAGATTTTGATTCGCGCACTGAAAGTCGAAAGAGGATTGTCGCCGTCCAATAATTCATCCGCTTCCTTCGGTTTCGCACTCTTGGCTAATAAGAATTTCTCAATGAGATCGCGGAGTTGAGTGTCGATCTTTGCCGCGGCGAGAATCACGAGAGCACGCGGCTGCCTTTCACGCAAAAGCTCGTCAGCGAATTCATCGAAGTCGAGCGCCTTCGGCTCTTTTCGCATGTGTAGTTATACGGCCGAGTTAGACTTTTTGATAAACGTCGCCAGCTTTGGCGAACTCCGCGGCTTTCCCTTCCAAGCCGTGTTTTACAGCTTCTTCGCTAGTCACGCCTTGTTCCGCCGCGTATTTCCTCACATCCTCAGTAATTTTCATCGAGCAGCCACCTACGCTAAAGCTACGGCAAGCCACGGAATTGCGCGAAGAAAACGTTAACCAAATGATCATTCACCTCGTCGACGGCACCTACGAAATCTTCCGTCACTTCTACGGCTTGCGCCGATTTACCAAAGGCAAAGATCGTCCTTACGGCGCGGTCGTCGGCGTGCTGCAGACCGTTCTCCAAATGATCGAGAACGGCGACCGCGTAAAAGGCTCCGCCTCACGCGGTCTCGTTGACACCTATCTCGGCGTCGCCACCGATCACGTGATCGAGTCGTTTCGCAATCGGCTTTGGGCGGACTACAAAACCGGCGCCGGCATCGAGCCCGCGCTGCTAACGCAGTTCCATCCGCTCGAAGAGGCGCTCGCGGCGATGGGCGTTGTCGTCTGGCCGATGATCGAGCTCGAAGCCGATGATGCGCTCGCTTCGGCCGCGCATCTCGCGTCGAAAGACAAGAAGGTCGAGAAAGTCGCCATCTGGACGCCCGATAAGGATCTGGCGCAATGCGTGCGAGGTACGCGCGTGGTGCAGATCGATGGTCGGCGCAAAATCATCCGCGATGCGGCTGGGATACGCGAAAAGTTCGGCGTCGATCCGCCGCTCATTCCGGATCTGCTCGCGCTCGTGGGCGACGCGGCCGACGGCTACCCCGGCATCCCTGGCATCGGTGCCAGGACCGCCGTCCAGCTTTTGAACCGCTACGGTAAGATCGACAATTTCCCGCCGGACATTCTCGGCAAACAACGCAAGCTCGCACTGCTCTTCAAGAAGCTTGCGACCCTGCGCACCGATGCGCCGCTCTTTAAGAAGGTCGAGACGCTGCGCTGGCGCGGTGCGACGCCGGCATTCGCGAAATGGGCGAAGCGAATGAAAGCGCCGCGGCTGCTTGAGCGTTGCGACCGCGTAAAGCTACGCCACGCGGTCATGTGGTAGAAAGGAGCGGATGTTCCCGCAAAAGACTTCGCCTCACGCGGCTCTCCGGGTAAAACACGAGCGGATGTTCTATGTCTACCTGTTGCATTCCGCGAAAGACAATGGGTTCTACATCGGTTTCTCGACGGACTTGAAGAGGCGGTTGTCCGAGCATACACGAGGCGCTTCATTCGCCACGAAATCGCGAGGTCCGTGGAAGTTGATCTATTATGAGGCCTACACGGAGCGCGAAGACGCTGAGGGTCGAGAGAAATTCCTGAAGAGCGGCGCCGGGCGGCGTTTTTTCCGCGCCCAATTACGTCACTACCTCAAACGATTCCCCTCGGGCGCCACCGCCTCGGTTTCAGCCACGTGAGCGAACGCTTTTACGTGGCTCGAGCGTTGCGAAAAAGTTGCGGGCAGATGGCGATGAGCGTGTCTTAAGCCGAGACTTCGCGGAGCTGGCCGCGCTTCCTACCGGGAACGGAAAGGTCGCTGCAACTATTCATCGATGCTTGCGTCCCTGCGGCAGCTCGGGCGATGGTCGTTAGTATGAAAACGTTCCTGTCTATCGTACTCGCGTTAACGCCTGGGTTGCTCTTTGCCGATGCAGGTTTGCCGGACAAGCCGTTTATCTACGTCAAAGGATCGGCTGAAACCGAGAAACCGGCGGACATGGTCATACTAAAGTTCGAGCTGATCGGACGAGCGCCAGACCGCGCCAAAGCCAATGACGATGTGCAGACCCGGGCGAGCAAGGTTTTCGACATGCTGGCCAAGCGGAACATCGGAAAGGACGATGTCATCGCCGAGGATCTGAGAACGGAAACCGAATTCGAAGAGTCCGAGAAAGGTGCGCGGAACACGCAAAAAGTTATCGGTTATACCGTCAGACGCGATTTTGAGGTGAAGGTCCGGGAGGTAAAGATATTTCCGAAGCTGGTCGACGATCTGATCGCAACCGTGAATGCCGAATTCTCCTACAGCAGTATTAAGCAACAGTATTCGAAACAGAAAGAACTCGAGAAGCAACTATGGGAAGAAGCGGTGACAAATGCGCGCGCCGACGCCGACCGGACGCTCAAGAACACGGGAATGAAAGTCGATTCGATTTTCGCCATATCCCCTGTGGGAATCTCGGAGATCGCATCGGGAATGTTCCCGAAAGGCGGGAATGCAGAAGTGGAACGGGTGGTCGTCACCGGCTCGAATATCCCGACGGCGGAGGAGCGTATGCCATCCGAGTACCGACTGACGCCGATCTCGTTTGAGCAGGTCGTGCATGTCATCTACCTGATCTCGCCGGCGAAATAGACCGCTGGGGTCATCGACACTGAGGTCGCTCCTACACTGACAGAGACGGCTCCACAGAGTATCGCCCCACCGAGCTACACCTTCGGGTAGATTTCAGCGCCGGACTTCGTGAACTCTGTTGCCTTCTGTTTCAATCCCTCTTCGATTGCCGCATCTTCCGCGATCCCTTGCTCTGCCGCGTATTTGCGCACGTCTTCCGTAATTTTCATCGAGCAGAAGTGTGGACCGCACATGGAGCAAAAGTGCGCGGTCTTGGCGCCTTCTTGCGGCAACGTCTCGTCGTGGAACTCGCGCGCGGTCTCGGGATCGAGCGACAAATTGAATTGATCATTTCTTTTTCTCTTTCTTATCCATCGCGTCGAGTTCGGCTTTTGTGAATTTGTGAATCTTGCCGTTCACGACTCGCCAAAGCGCCTTGTCCATTGTGCCAACGTACATCGGCATGTGATAAAGATAACTGGAATAAAGCCACGTCTCGACCGGGACGTTGCTGACCAACTGTGTGCAAACCACAGCGACGGTGTCATGGCCGGCGTCTGCTTTCTGACGGATGAGTTGTGAGAGCAAGTCCACTCTTTTTGCTTTGGAGCCGTCCGATGAAACGGTCACTCGGTAATGTCCACCGGTGAGGATCTCTCCTTTCTTTTTCGTGGCAGCCAGCGCGTACACAAGAAAACCATTGCCATCAGGATCGTTCAACACCTCAAAATTATAGGAAACGTCAAACAACTTGTCCCGCACCGCAGCGGCAGCGGTGTTCCTCGCTTTATAGCGCAACGCGACGTTCGCTGGCAGCGGCTGTCCATGTCGATCTTCCACCTGCGGTTTTCCTCCGCGAAATGTGACTGTGTATGCGAGCACCGGTCCCGAAGGAGTCTCGGCAATCAGATGAACCTTGTCCCCTCCACCGCCGAGCTCCGTGATCCATCCGCGCATCTTCATCGTCTTTGCCGCAGGCTGAGTTTCCAATACGGCGTCACTCGCTCGAGCCGCGATCGAATCTCGACGAGAGAGCTCATTCCCTAGTCGTTCGAGTGTTGGAATGCTGAATTCGCGAATCTCGCCGGCAAGTGCTGCGAACGAGCAACTCAAGATCGACAATACGAAGGGAACTACTCGGAAGATCAATTTGATCATTTCTTCTTCTGCGCCTTGGCTTGAGCTTCTTTCAGTTTGCGATCCATCTTTTCGATTTTTCCATTTGCCACAAGCCAGATGGTGCCATCGCGAGTGCCAACTCCAATTGGAATCTGGTAGAGATTGCTCTCGTAGATAACGGTCTCGACCGGGTATTTGCTGTCAACGGCTTGCGCAGTGCCCACCCCGACCGGCGTTGCATCGGCCGGAGCGGCATTGCGCATTATTCCGCGGGAGAGATCGTCGATGCGCTCTGCTTTAGCCCCATCCGCCGAGACGGTAATCCGGAAGTGACCGCCTAAGTAGATGGCGCTGCGATCGCGAAAAGTGGCCAGTGCGTATACGAGAAACCCGTTACCATCCGGGTCATTTAGAACTTCGAAGTTGTACTTAGGGCCGTAGGCTTCATTCAGCCGCGGCAACACTGCTTGCATCGCCGTCTGTTTCGCTCGCTTGCGAACTGGACTCGTTGCTCCTCCATCAGGTCGCCGGCTCTGGCGCGTTAGTTCGTTGCCAAGTCGCTCGGTCGTTTTGAGGTCGAACTCGCGAATCTCGCCGGCCAATGTAGAGCCGCCGAAAAACAGGATAGGTAAAAGGACGCGCGTGAAGCGGACGATCATTTCTTCTTCTCCTGGTCATTGACTCCCAACTGTTTCATTAACTCCGGCGTCATCTCATAGATTTTGTCACCAATAAACATCCAGACCTTCGCGTTATCATTTGTCATTCCGACAGACACAATGACCTTGTCGTGCAAGCTGGTGTACACACACGTTTCCAACGGTTTGTTGCTCACGGATTGAGACATGGAGACTACAATCGGTTTTTCGCCTTTCGAACCGAAAGGAGGGAGTAACAAACTATGCGAGAGCGCATCGACTCGTTCCGCCTTTTTGCCGTCGGCGGAAACAGTCACACGTAGATGGCCGCCGAGAACGATTTTGTTCTTAGAGTGCGCCAGCGCATAAACCAAGAAGCCGCTGCCATCCGGATCGTCCAGCACCACGTACTCGTAGGAAGCGTTGAACAGCTTGCCTTTCAACGCAACAATCGCTGTGTCCCGCGCACGCTTGCGCACCGGAGTTGTCGCTCCGCGATTGGCGGTTTGGCTCACGCGCGCCAATTCGGCGCCGAGTCGTGCCACAGTTTTGAGGTCAAACTCGCGAATCTCGCCGGCGCTCGCCGTGACCGCACAGAATAAGATCGACACTGGGAGGAAACGCATCTTGGCTCCGCTATTGTTTCAATGCTTGTTTGGCCGCGCCGCCAGCAGTTTTGTTGTCCGCCTTGGAAGTATCAATGGTCATTCGCCCATTGTGAACGCACCACACTTTGCCCCCGGGTGTGCCAACAAAAATGTCCTTTCCCAAAAGTCTGCTCGTGTAGATGAAGGTTTCTACCGGCTTGTTACTAACGACCTGATTAAAGAATACAGCGACGTCGTGATAGCCCTTCGGCGAATGATTCGCATTCTTATCGTCGACCATGACACCTTCTGAGAGTGGATCGACTCGCTCCGCCTTTTCGCCATTGGACGAGACGGTGACGCGGAAATGGCCGGCAAGTACTACTTCGCTTGTTTTCCTGGTCGCGCCCAATGCGTAGATGAGGAATCCGCTTCCATCGGGATCGTTTAGCACCTCGAAGTTATAATCGATGTTGTACAGTTTTCCTCGTAAGGCTCGCGTTCCGGTTTGGAGTGCTTTGAAACGCACCGCGACATCGGACGGAAGAGGTTGTCCCCGGCGATCCTGAACTTCCGGCTTGGCCGAGCCGTGAAACGTAACGGTGTAACTGAGGCACTTACCGGATGGTGTTTCAGCGATAAAATAGACGATGTCGCCATCTTTGCGCAGTTCCGTGATCCAGCCACGCGCCTTGAGAGCGCGAGCGGCCGGCTGAGTTTCCAATACGATCTCTGAGGCACGCGCCGCGATTGCATCGCGATGGGAGATCTCATTCCCCAGTCGCTCCAAAGTCGCGACGCTGAACTCTCGTATCTCGCCGGCGAATGCTGAACTGAGCGAAAACAAGACCGCAATGATGAGGAAAGCAACGCGCACGCCTTGTCTATTTTTGCAGCGTCTCGACCGCTTTCTCCGCGCACAAACGCGCCGCGACCCGCAGTGCATCGGCGCCGACTTGCGGATTTTCGCGAATCTTTTCCGGGAAAACTGCCGGCGTCCCGCTAGTCAGATGAGTGACGATGTTGCGAAAGTGCCAGGCTTCGCTTCCGCCCGGTCGAATCAATTGTGCTTTGACCGCCAACGTCGGGTTCACCCGGCGCGCAAACAGTTCGGCGGAGTGAAATCCGTATTCCTCCACTTCCAGCCGCAGCTCCGCATCGGCCGGGCCGTTGTTCTTCACGGTAAACTTCCCTGACTTTTGAATGGCGCTGGCGAATTCGATGCGCAAGGACTCCGCTATTCCAAAGTCTGGCCCCACTCGATGCGAAGGACTCATGGCGCCGGCTCCAGCGGGACCTACCGCTCCGACTACCGCCGCGCCGGCCAGCGTTTCGCTCAGCCCGGTAAACGCCATTCTCTTCGGTATCGGCACGTTCTGGGAAATATTGATTGTCCGGATTGGATGCGAAGCATCCGCCCGATAAGGCGCGTGCAGTGAGCATCCCGAGATCAGGAGACCAAGAACAAAGAGAACCGCGCGATTAGGAAACGATTTCATGGGAGGGACCAAGATTGCGTTTAAGTCGCGGACTATGGCAGCCCGGTGCAAGAAATCGAGCGTTTTTTAACGCGAAGATAACGTTCCAGCCGGTCCGCCTAACGCACCACGCTAGACGCGGCAAACTTCTCGGCCAGGGCGACGTTTTCCAAATTCACCCAGATCGTCATGTCCGGATCGGACTTGATTGCCGGGAGCGCTTGGCGCAGCCGGGCCCGATCGCCGACTTTCCAGGCGAGATTCGCGTAGAGGCTTTTCAGATAACGGGAATCCGGATATTGCCGGATCAAATATTCGTAGCCCGACGCGACTTTGTCCCATGAAATGCCCGAGTCGCGGAAAATATCGTCGTAGTAATATCGCAGCGCCCAGGCGATGCGCGCGTAGAAGGCGTCGCCCGCGCCGCCGGCTCCGTGTTGTTGACGCACTTGTTCGGCGAACGCTTCCCATTCCCCTTTTCGCCCATGCCAGCGCGGCAGAAGATAGAGCGCCCTATTATAATAGAAGCTGTAGTAATCCGGTTCGATCCTGGTCGCTTCCGCGAAGAGACGTTCGTAATCGTTCTTCGACCAACCCTGGCCGAGCGCGACTTTTTGCATACACGAAAAATATTCGGGATAGACTTTGGCGGTTGAATGGTCGTCGAGAATTTGCCGCGCGACGGCCAGTTCCTTCTTGAACTCCACCCATTTTTGCGGCGTGACGGTTTTGGCGTAGTCGATGCCTCGCCATTTCCACGCAAGATCGACATGGAAATTGGCTTTGATCAGCGGCAGCACGGGCGAGGCCGGCCGGGCTTGTTCCCATCGCGTGAGGATCTGCTCGACCATGGCATAACGTTCGTCCGACGTTTTTTCCCCGATTCGGAACGCGTTAAAGAAAGATTCGCTGAGCCAGCTACCATCGTTGAGGCGTTCACGGCTTTGTTGCAGTTCCTGGCTGAGAACTTCCAGTGTATTGAAATCTTCGCGCTTGAAGGTTTGCCACACTGCTGACTCGAATTGGGCGCGGTCCTGTTTGCCGTCGAGCGTCGGTTTGGACAAGATGGCCTCGTCCGTCTCGAGAACCTGGAAACGATCGCTCGGTTGAAGTTTGATGAGCGGTCCAGTCGGACTCTTCTCGATCTTACCGCCGATGCGGACTGTTCGCCCAACCAGGGTCTTGTGAAACGGCAAGTGCTCGTAGGTTTTGCCGTCGATCCACACCGAAAGAATCTGTTTTGGATACGGAGCGCCGAAGCTCACGTAGTATCCTTCGGTAGAACGCGAATAAGAGACCGCCTTCACGTCATCTTGAAATTCGACGGCCTGGCCGATCTGGGCAGCGACAGCCGAAGCCTTCGGTGGTTCCTGCGCGTGCGCCGGTGATTGAACAACAACGAGCGCTGCGACAAGAATTAGGATTTGCTTCATGGGAGGGGAAGGAGCGACAACATCGTCGTCCAAACCGAAACGTTAGACCTTCGAATAAATCTCCGCACCCGCTTCAGTAAATTCGCGCGCCTTTTTCTCCATGCCCGCTTGCAACGCCGCATCGTCGGAAAGTTTTTGCTCAGCGGCAAATTTCCGGACGTCTTCGGTTATTTTCATTGAGCAGAAATGCGGGCCGCACATGGAACAGAAGTGCGCGGTTTTCGCGCCCTCTTGCGGCAAAGTTTCGTCGTGGAACTCGCGCGCGGTTTCGGGATCGAGTGAGAGATTAAACTGATCTTCCCAGCGAAATTCGAAGCGCGCTTTGGAAATCGCGTTGTCGCGGTATTGCGCGCCGGGATGGCCTTTCGCCAAGTCGGCGGCGTGCGCGGCAATTTTGTAGGCGATGACGCCGTCCTTTACATCCTTCTTGTTCGGCAATCCGAGGTGTTCTTTCGGCGTGACGTAGCAAAGCATGGCGCAGCCGTACCAGCCGATCATGGCCGCGCCGATCGCGCTGGTGATGTGATCGTAGCCGGGCGCGATGTCGGTGGTGAGCGGGCCGAGGGTGTAGAACGGCGCTTCGCCGCACCACTCGAGTTGTTTCTCCATGTTCTCTTTAATCATGTGCATGGGGATGTGGCCCGGGCCTTCGTTCATCACTTGCACGTGCTGTTTCCAAGCGCGCTGGGTCAGCTCGCCCTGCGTGTAAAGTTCGGCGAATTGCGCTTCGTCGTTCGCGTCCGCGATTGAACCGGGCCGCAGACCGTCGCCGATGGAGAAGCTGACGTCGTAGGCGGCCATGATCTCGCAGATCTCGTCCCAACGGGTGTAGAGAAAACTTTCCTGATGATGCGCGAGGCACCATTTCGCCATGATCGAGCCGCCGCGCGAGACAATGCCGGTGGCGCGCCGGGCGGTCATCGGGATGTATCTTAATAGTACCCCGGCGTGGACGGTGAAGTAATCGACCCCCTGCTCCGCCTGTTCGATCAGCGTGTCGCGATAAATTTCCCAGGTCAGTTCTTCCGCGCGCCCGCCGACTTTTTCGAGCGCCTGATAGATTGGCACCGTGCCGATCGGCACGGGCGAATTGCGAATGATCCATTCGCGAGTGGCGTGAATGTTTTTGCCGGTGGAAAGATCCATCACGGTATCGGCCCCCCACTTCGTCGCCCAGCGCATCTTCTCGACTTCTTCCTCGATCGACGACGCGACGGCGCTGTTGCCGATGTTGGCGTTGATCTTGACCAGGAAATTGCGGCCGATGATCATCGGCTCGCTTTCCGGGTGATTGATGTTGGCCGGGATGATGGCGCGGCCGCGGGCGACTTCCGACCGCACGAACTCCGGTGTTATTTCATCCGGGATGCTGGCTCCAAATGATTCGCCGGCATGTTGCTGCCTTAAATCATTTCTACTTTCTACTTTCTCATTTCTAGTTTGCAGTCCGTGACTCTCACGGACTGCAATGAACTCCATTTCCGGCGTGATGATTCCTTGACGCGCGTAATACAACTGCGTGACGGCTTTGCCAGGCTTGGCGCGCAAAGGGTCCGAGCTGGACTGGCGGTTAAACAGAGAACTTCCATTCCCATTTCGCGACGAGGCATGCTTTTCGGACAAATATCCGTCGTCGATCGGTTTTACTTTTCTTCCCTCAATCTTTTCGACATCGCCGCGATCGCGAATCCATTTTACGCGCAGCGGCGGCAAACCTTCCGTAACATCGACATGCTGATCGGCATCACCCCATGGGCCACTCGTGTCGTAAACACGCACCGGCTCGTTCACTTCGATCTCGCCGCTCATTGTTTTTGTCGGCGCGAGACTGATCTCGCGGAACGGCACCCTAAGATCGACATGTTGTTTTCCAGTGATGTAAACCTTGCGGCTGTTGGGCAATTGATCAGAGGACGACACGGAGGTCGTCCCTCCATTTGCAGAGGGACTGGACTTTTTTTTCTTATCCGTCTTCATCCGTGTAATCCGCGGTTAATAAAATCAAAAAGCCATGCGCGGAAAAACGCATGGCTGACATCCCTTCGGCGGCATTACCCGCATCAGGTTCAAGGGGTCGTCCCACTATCGGACCTCTCAGCCATGACGGCTCCCCCGCACTGCAAAGAAAAGGATAAAGGAAGAAAGAAGAAGTAAAAGCGGAAATTGATCGACTGATCCCCCTGTAGTGGCAGCCGTGTCGGCTGCAGAAATCCGAAGAACGCAGGTGTCACGCCTGCCTCTACAGAAGACGAAATGTGGATCTTAACGAAGACTGCGAATTATTTGGCTGCCTCTTGTTTCATGTTGGTGTGGAAAATGGCCATCCATGCGCCGTTCTCTTCTTTCCAGACCGAACCCGCGTTGTAGGTGCCGGAAACGTCTTTGCCCTCAATCGTGCCCTCGATCTTGACTGTGTAAGTGGTGACCATCACGTCTTTTTCGTCAGAGAAGGCGGTGAAATCGCTGATCGCAAACGATTTCATGTCCCACTTTTTCATGTCGGACAATTCCTTCTCCAGATTGGAGATGCCGTCGGCGTAAACGCAGCGGATGTCCTTATCGACGACTTTCTTGAAATCGTCCGCTTTCTTGTCTTTAAACGCCTGCCAGGCAGCTTTTTCTTTGGCCTCGATCGCGGCTTTGTCCGGCGCGGCGATCGAAACAGCGATCATTGCGAAAAAGGCGGCCACTGCATAAGTGATGTATTTTTTCATAAATCCTTTCGGTCCAATCTGCTGGATAGAGACTAGCGACGGCCCTGACGAGGTCAACGCATAACGACTCGTGGCGTTCGATGTCGATTTTGCCCAAAAATTTTCTTGCCAGAAAGACAAGCCGTGATTAATTCCGCGCTCTCAAAAATTATGTTCCCCTCAATTCGTTACCTTCGGGTCATCTTCTGTCTTTTACTCGGCGTCGCATTCTTTGCGACCAGGGATGCATACGCTGAGAAATTGCCGGAGATCCGGCCGGCAATGGTAGGCTCTGGTCCCAAGTCCTTGGTGAATTTGATCGACACACAACACCTCATGAAAAGAGGGTTGGACCACAACGCGATTTTGTTTTCCGTCCGCGTCGAACCGAATGGTCAGACCCTTTATGGATCGGCCTATGGCGCGACGGGAGAAACGGAGATCCTCAAGGATGAAGTCCAGCGCAAGCTGCGCGTCTGCCGGTTCATCCCTGCGGTTTACAATCATCACAACACCTTTGCCTGGTTCTACGGGACGGTTGTTTTTTGGACGAGCAATGGACAACCACATCTGCGGGTCTATGCGAACCAGGAAATCTCTGAGGTCGAAAGGGGAAGTGATTTTATCGAACCGCAAAGCATTAACGTTCCCGGGCATTTTTACGATCGGGTCCAATTTCCTGAGGGGTCGTGGTGGTCAGAAGAAAAGCCGAGCACGGTTGAGATGTTGCTCAGCGTCGATGTCACCGGAAAGCTGAACGATGTTCGCGTTCTCAAGTCTGAGCCGCCCAGTAAAAAAATGGAGGAAGCGATGGTGAAGCATCTCAAACGGCTGACCTATCTCCCCGCCTTCCGTAACGGGCATCCCGTCGCATCAACGACGCATTGCACAGCCATCTTTCGGCCGGAAGGTTGGTCCTGGAAGTAAATCTCTATTGAAGCTACGTCCATCGGCCCCCAAAATACGAATCAAGAATATGTCTCCCTCATTTGTTAGACCCCTCTTTGTTGTCTCGAATTTTCTCCTGATCGGCATCTGTTCGGCGGCCGCGCCGGCTTCGTCGTCGAAGGCACAAAAACCTTCGGCTACCATCCCGCAATCATCCGGCGGCAAGCATTGCCTCTGGCGCGTCACCGATGCGAAGGCGCCAGTCTACCTTCTCGGCTCCATTCACCGTTTACGAAAAACTGATTATCCGATGCCTGCGGTGGTCGAGCAGGCCATCCAACAATCGCAGCAATTTTTCTTCGAGTACGACCCGAAAAAGGATGCTGAGTTTGGCAACAAATTGATGAGGGCCGCGATCTTACCGCCGGGTTTCGGGATTAGGGCAAGGATCAGACCAGAGACTTGGAATTATCTTAAGAAAATTTCGCGGGGAGGAGGCAACTGGACTCAGCTTAAAGCATGGGGCGTCGCGTACTATGCCTTAAATTATACGCCTTTTGAGCGCGCCAGTGGCGCGTACGGGCTCGACAACTACGTTGAGTATAAGGCCCGAAAGCGTAGTTGCCCGATGTTTGGGCTCGAGAGTGTCGATGATCACGTCGCGGTGTATGGCGGAATGAGCGACATCGAGAGCGAAGCGTACCTGCTCGAGACGATTGTTTACGCGAACCAAAGCGACGCACGATTTCGCGAAGCAGTCGCGGCCTGGAAAGCCGGTGATACCAAGCGACTGTTTGCACTGGAAATGCCCGAACTGGTGGACGCGCCCGGCCTCAATCCGCGGTTTTTGGATGTTCGAAACGCACGCTGGATCTCCGTAATTGAGAACGCAATCGCATCCGGGAAGCCGACCTTGATCGTAGCCGGAGCAATGCATTTCAGTGGACCCGCCAGCGTGCTAAAGATGTTGCGTTCTCGCGGCCACAACGTCGAGCAGTTGTAAGACTCCGAGCCGGAGTCGCATTTCCGAGCCGGACTAGCGATTCGCAAGATCGACATCGTTGTTGTTCCGCATTGGACAAGCGGAAGCACTTCGGGTTTCTTCTGCGATGATCAAATTGCTTTCCGTCCTCGCTGTCACTTTCCTCAGCGCGCTTGCATTGCAGGCGCAATCGGAGCCGCAAAAATCTCCCATCCTGGGCACGACGCCGTTGCCGCCCGATCTCAAGAAAGACGACAAGCCAAAGAGCGAAGCGGTTCCTCCGCTACCACCGACTGATATCAGTCCCGGCAAAGTCGAGAGTCCCAAGCCGAAGATCGAGAAGAACCCACCGCCGATCGACCCGACTAACATGGATACGTCGGTTAAACCCTCTGAGGACTTTTTCATGTATGCCAACGGCGGTTGGATCAAGCGCACGGAAATTCCGCCGGAATATTCGCGTTGGGGCAGCTTCAATGAATTGATCGAGAAGAATAACGACGCGCTCCATGAGGTTTCGGAGAAGGCGTCGAAGACTCCAGCCGATCCAAAAACTGCGCCGGAAGTGCAAAAGGTCGGTGATTATTACACCAGCGGCATGGACGAGAAAACGATCGAAGCCATGCGGACCAAGCCGCTAACGGACGAGCTGGCAAAGATCGACAGTGTCAAAGATCGACAAGGTGTGCTCAAGGAGATCGCGCATCTGCATACGTTCGGCGTGAATGTGTTCTTCAACTTCGGTTCGGGCATCGACGACAAGAACAGCACGATGACGATCTCGAATGCGCTTCAGGGCGGGCTCGGCATGCCGGACCGCGATTACTACACCAAGCAGGACGCTGACATGAAGGACAAGCGGGAGAAGTACGCCGCGCACGTCACCAAAATGCTGACGTTGTTAGGCGAGCCGGCGCAAAAAGCGGGTCAGGACGCAAAAAGCATTATGGCGCTGGAGACAAAGCTGGCCGAAGCCTCGCGCACCCGAGTGGAGCTGCGCGATCCGGAAAAGAATTACAACAAGATGCCGCAGGCGGAAGCGCAGAAACTCACGCCCGATTGGAACTGGGCCGATTACTTCAAAGAAATCAATCTGACCGAGCCGGGCGACATCAATGTGCATCAGCCTGAGTTTTTCAAAGCCGCTAATGAGTTGTTTAAGTCGACATCGGTCGAGGATTGGAAAACTTATCTGCGCTGGCATCTGATCAACGCGACCGCGAGCGAGCTGTCGAAGGATTTCGTCGACGAAGATTTTAGCTTTAGGGAAATGACGTTACGTGGCACGAAGCAAATCAAGCCGCGCTGGAAACGTGTCGTGACCGCGACCGACGGCGCCATCGGCGAAGCGCTTGGGAAACTTTACGTCGCGGAAAATTTTCCACCGGAAGCGAAGGCGCGCGCACTCGAGCTCATCAATAATCTCAAGGAAGCGTTGAGCGATCGCATCAAAACGCTCGAATGGATGGATGAGGCGACGAAGCAGGAAGCGCTCAAAAAACTTGCGGCCTTCACGGTCAAGATCGGTTACCCCGACAAGTGGCGCGATTATTCGCTGCTCAAGATCGACCGCGGTCCGTACGTGTTGAACACATTGCGCGCGGGAACTTTCGAAGTGAATCGCGACTTAAAAAAGATCGGCAAGCCGACTGATCGCACCGAATGGGGCATGACGCCGCCGACGGTGAACGCGTATTACAATCCGGTGAACAATGAAATCGTTTTCCCGGCCGGCATTTTACAGCCGCCATTCTTCAACGCGAAAGCGGATGATGCGGTGAACTACGGTGGCATCGGCGCGGTCATCGGCCACGAGATGACGCACGGCTTCGACGATCAGGGCCGGCAATACGACGCGGTCGGAAATTTGCGCGATTGGTGGACGCCGGAATCGAAAGCGAAGTTCGTGGAGCGCGCGAAGGCAGTCGTTACGCAATACTCCGAGTATGAGCCGCTCCCCGGCATGCACGTGAATGGCGAGCTCACGCAGGGTGAGAACATCGCCGACATCGGTGGGGTCAAGCTTGCTTATGCCGCGTTGCAAAAAGCGATCGATAAGAATCCGGGCGCGCGCGAACAAAAGATCGACGGCTTCACCCCGGAGCAGCGTTTCTTCCTTTCATTCGCCACAATTTGGAAATCGAAGCAGCGCGATGAAGATCTGAAGCTGCGTCTCAACACCGATCCGCATTCGCCCGCGCGTTATCGTGTCAACGGGCCGCTCTCGGACCTGAGCGAGTTTCAGAAGGCGTTTAACTTGCCGGACACCTGTCCAATGGTTCGCCCGCCGGACAAGCGCGTCAACATCTGGTGATGTTTTAATGTGGGAGCGGCCTTGGCGCCGCGATTCGGCACGTTCCTGTCGGGGCACTGAGGCCCCTCCCACTTTATTCCTTCGCGATCTTGCCACCCCACGAAAGAATTTTCGCTTTCGTGCCGGCGGCTTCCGCTTCCTTGATGTTGCCGGCCCGATTGTAGAACAACGATAAACTCGTCCACCCGATCTGATCGTTCGGTCGCAGTTCAGTCGCCTTCTTGCCGGCCTCGATCGCTTCCGGGAAACGCCCAAGCTTCATCAGTGCCATCCCGAGCGCATGCCAGCCGTCGAAAAATTCCGGATCGACATCTACGCAGCGCCGGTATTTCTCGACTGCGCTGTCCAGCTCGCCGATGGCGAGATCGCCATTGGCGTCATCGAAAATATCGTCGCGCGTTTCCACTCGACCGTGAAAGAGAGCTGCTCAGCTCTGCGATCCTAAGAGACCGGCTTCGCGTTGGCGTTCGCGGAGCCAATCGTAAAAAACAAGGTCGCGTTTGTTGTTCAGAATACGCTGCTCGAAGGAAGCCTTGTTCGCCTGATACTTAGCTTCGTCGGGCGGTTCGCGTTTCTCAAGCACAACGATGAGTCCGCCGTCTTCCGATGGAACAAATTCGCTCACCTCGCCAGGTTGAAGTTGCGTGACCGCGTTTTTGATTGCGAACAAATCCGGCGCCTGGTTCTTTTTCGCGGTCGCCGGTTCTTTGGCCTCGATTTCGTCCATGAGCGTGAATGGCTCGACTTTCTCTGCCTTTACATTCACTTTTTGACAGGCAGCGGCGAGCGGCTGACCCGCTTTCAAGGCTTCGCGCAAATCGTGCGCGGCTTTCGCTCCCTGGTTCGACGCCATTTCCCGGGCACGATTGCTTTTGATCGCTTCGACAATCTTGGGCTTTGCTTCTTCGAGAGTAAGCGGTCGCGCTTCGGTCAAGGCGGCGAGATGCAAAATGTAAAAGCCGTCCTGTCCCTGAATCGGCTCGCTGTTTGGGTCCGACGGCGTCAGTTGAAACGCGGACGCCGAAAGTTGCGGGTCTCTTAATTTAGGATCGGGCGCCGGCTGTGTGAATTCGCCCGTTGATTCGATATGCAATTGAAACTTGGCCGCGATCTGATGGAAATCGGAGCTTTTCTCGGCCAATGCCTGCGACATGTCGTTCGCGCGATCGGCCAGCTTTTGTAACGGCTCGATTCGATCTTTGCCTTTCAGTTTCTTCTGCTCGTCGGTCAACATAAGCGCGAGAAACTCAATCTTTCTCTTCTCGTCCGTTTTCAGCGCGTTCTTGTGCGACTCGTAATATTTTTGCGCGTCTTCATCGGTCGCTTTGACTTCCTTGGCGAAATCGGAAGCGCGCACCCGGACCACGCTGGCAACAAATTTCCCGTAAGCCTGATCGTAGTTGGCTCTGACTTCGCTTTCCGGAAAGGACGCACCGGTCGCGACAAGTTCCTTGAGCCGGTTCAAACAGAGCTCGTCCCGGGCGAGCTCTTCCAATTGCGCTTCGTTAAAGCCGTTCGGGCCGAGCGCGTATTTGGTGAAATCGTCGTACTTCTTGGCGTCGAACCCATTCGGTCCACGAAAAGCCGGGAGATTGCGGACGAAGTCGGCTATTTCCGGTGCGGTCGGCCTCAATCCCAGGCGCGCGGATTCATGCCGGAGAATAATCAGGTTGATGGCGAAATAGTTTGGCTGATGATCGCGGTCCTCCGCGCCCATGCTCAAATTTCGCGTCAGCGCGGCCATGCCGAGGGCTTCGGCCAGACCGAACAAGCGCCCATTTCTTTCAAACTCGACCGTCGTGATGGTGCGGTCGTACATGCGCGCGACGCGATCGTTGCGCATCGCGCCGATATCGGACTTGGTGAAATAAAATATGAACGGCAGCGCCAGGATCGTGATCACAAGCATCAGCGTGCCGCGGTGTTTACGCAGAAATGTCATCATAAATTTAAAGTCTCTTGGGGATTCGCATTGTAGAGGCAGCTGTCCTCACCCGCAAATGCGTTGGAGGGACGACCTCCGTGTCGTCCCAAATATTAGGGACGCGACGGAGCGCATCCCTCCATCGTCTCCTGAATCAGCTCCCATGCATTCCGCAAATGTTGCTCGGTGGTGAGGACGTTACCCAATCCGACCCGCATGACGGTGCGCCCGTTCAATTTTGTTTGAGTCAAATACGCGCGGCCGCCGGCGTTGATGCGTTCGACGATCTCGCTGTTCAACTTGTCGATCTTATCGTCCGGCGCGGCGACGAACCGGAAACAAACCACGCCCATGTTCACTGGCGTGATCAATTCAAAGCGCTTGTCGCTCTTGATCCAGTCGGCAAAAAGTTTTGCCAGCCGGACGTGCTCGCGAATGCGTGCGGCCATGCCGGCGCGACCGAAGCTGCGAAAAACCATCCACGCCTTGAGCGCGCGAAATCTGCGGCCGAGCTGAATGCCGTAATCCATGTAGTTTTTCTCTGCTTCCACCGTATCGCCGCGCAAATATTCCGGCACGAGGGTGAAGACGCGGTGCAATCGCTCGAGATCGCGCACATAAAGCACACTGAAATCCAACGGCACAAAGAGCATCTTGTGCGGATTGATCACGATGGAGTCGGCTTCGCTCCAGCCCGCCGTGACCCATTGCTCTTCCGGCAAAACCGCAAGCCCGCCACCGTAAGCGCCGTCGATGTGGAGCCACATCTTTTCCTCACGGCAAACCTTCGCAATCTCCGGAATCGGATCGACGCTCGCGGTCGATGTCGTCCCGACCGTCGCAATCACCGCGAGCGGTTTGAAATTCTCATGTCGATCTTGCGCGATCATTTTGCGCAACGCCGCCACGTCCATGCGAAAGGCCGCGTCCACCGGGACGCGCTGCACATTCTCCTCCCCCAGCCCGAGCGCGATCGCGGCTTTTTCCGCGGAACTGTGCGCTTGATCAGAAGCGTAAATGCGGAACCGCGGCAGCTGGCGATCTGTTAGGCCGAGTTTCCGCGTGGAAGGCGCAGCTTCTTCGCGCGCCACCGCCAGCGCGTGCATGACGGCAACGGAGGCAGTATCGTAAACCACGCCGTCGAATTCCTGCGGCAACGATAACCACTGCCGCAGCCAATCGATAACGAGAGTTTCGAGCTCGGTGGCGGCGGGCGAAGTGCGCCACGTCATGGCGTTGACGTTGAGCGGCGCAGTGATGATCTCGCCGAGAATTCCGGGCGCAGTCGTGGTCCAGCCAAAATAACCGAGAAACATCGGATGCGCCCAGTTCACCATGCCGGGAACGATCACGCGCTTGATGTCGTCGAAGATTTTGTCGAACGCTTCGCCTTCTTCGGGCGGTTGCGCTGACAGCGCAGCGCGAACCGCGCCCGGCTTTGCATTCGGCGCGACACGCAGCGTTTCTATATTTTCTCGATGGTCGGCGATCCAATCCGCCAGTTGGTGCAACTGTTTCCTGAATTCTTCACCCGGGACGTCGCCGAGGTTGTTCGGCGAATGTTCATGTCGATCTTTCACTTCGACGGCGTTGCTTAAAACGCGAATCCGAAACTGAAATGGAACGCTCCGAAATCTTCGCCCGCGGCGCGATCGGGATTCCATCCATAGTCGAGGCGAATTGGGCCGATCGGCAATTTGTAGCGCAAACCTCCGCCGAGCGCGTAACGCATGTCGTCGACACCGGGCTGTTCCGAAGTCGGCAGCAGATTGCCGGCGTCGGCGAAGAGCGCACCCTGCAATTCGCCAAAGATTGGAAAAGTATATTCGGCGTTGAAGACGGTATAGAATTCCCCCCCGAGCGGATGGCCGCGATGATCTAACGGTCCAAGTGTGCGCTCACCAAAACTGCGCACGGTTGTGCCGCCGCCGTTGAAGAAGCGTTCGTCGATCGGCAGCGTGGTCGGTTCGTCCGGGCCGCTGTTGTTGAGCGAGTGCACGATGCCCGCCCGCGCACCAAGGGCAAAACTGGATTGCTGAAACCAACGCTGCAGCGCGCTGCCTCGTTTGTCTTCAACGACTCCGGGCGTAAGACTTTTTGGACCGAAAGGCAAATAGTAGCCGGCGCGGACGGTGCTGCGGACGAGGTCGATCTCGCTGCCGATTCCAGAGGTGGCAATGTCGAACGTGTTGTTGAAAACAAACCCGCGCGGCGCCACGAGCGGACTTTCGCGGAGATCGAAGGTCTGGGTAAAGCCGATGGTGTCGATGAAGTAGGAAGTGTCGCCGAGAAACTTGTTATGGATTTCGGCACTGGTGACCTCGACGTGGCGCGCGTTGAAGACGAGGGCGACTTCGTACTGTTTGGTGAGTTTCCGGCTCAGCTCAAAGCGGCTGCCGAGCTCAAATTTGGAATAGCCATCGAAATCAAACGTCAACGCACCGACGCGAGTCTTGAGATCGAATTCCGTCTCGAAGAGATATGGGTCTTCGTAAAAGATTTCGCCTTTGTAGCCGCGCTGCGACACTTCAATCGAGAAGATGATCGGACGGCCCGTGCCAAAAAGATCGCGCTCGCGAAACTCGATCCCGCCGATCAGTCCTTCGTAGGTGCCATAGCCGGCAGAGAATCCGAGCTGTTTGCTCTTGGCCTCCTCGGCTTTGATGTTGAGAAGAAGCACGTCTTCATCTGCGATCGGTGTCGGTTCGATCTTGAGAGTGTTGAACAGACCAGTCCGCATCAAGGCGCGGAATTTTTCGTCGAGAACCTCAGGGCTGTAAATCTGGCCCTGTAATTTGCTGAATCGGTTTTTGACGTAACTCGGATGCAATCGAGTTAGACCGTTCACGAACACTTCTCCGAAGTGATAGACGGGTCCGGGCGCGATCGCGACCTGCACCGGAATGCGGCCGGCCTGCGCCGAAGCCGGCTCCGCCGTCGCTTCGACTTTGACTTCGTAGTAACCGCGCGTTTTGAAATAGGATTGCAGCCGCCGGGGAATATCGGCGACGCGCGCTTCGGTGTACGGTTGATCGAGAAGATCGGCGATCTGGCCGCGCAATGTTTCAGCGTCGTAAATCGGCCGACCGCTAAAAGAAACGTTGCCGAAAAAATACTGGCGCCCTTCGTGAATCGAGATCGTCACGTCCGCCTGATTTGTCTCCGAACGGAATTTGAAAGTCGGCTTTTCAACGACGGCATCGAGAAATCCCTCCGCCAGGTAAAGGCGGTGCACGAGCTCGGCGCCTTCGCGCACGTCCGCTTCCACGAACGGCAGATTCTTCTGCAACTTCGAATACCGCTCGCGCGTCGGCCCGACCGCAAACTCAAAAAGCTTGTCGGTCGGCTCGTGCACATTGCCGACAAAGTTGATGTTGCCGAGGGTCATGATCGCGCCTTCGTTGATCTCGAGCCGCAGTCGATTTCCAGACTCGATCTTGTAGTGCACGCTCACATTGAGGTAGCCATGTTTGCGATAAAAAAGTTCGAGAAAGAAGGCGAGGTCATCTGCTCGCGCCGCCGTTAGGCCATACGAGTCGATGGTCGCGATCTGCTCCTTGAGCTGCGAACGCAATTCTTTTTCTTTGAAGACGCGTTGTCCTTGAAACTCAATCGCCGTCGCATGCTGCGCTGTTTTTTCCTGCGCCTTGGCAATGGCGTGTTCCTCCTTCTGCTTTTCTTCCGGACGCGGCGCATCGACCGCCGTCTGCGCGCCAGTCTCAACAGCGCAGAGTGCGGTGAAAAAAAGAAAAAGAAGCGCGCTTCGCATCAGTGGAATCGAATCAAGTATTTAACCATTCCTTTGAAACCGCCGGCCACGTCCACATCGCCCATCAACACAACCTGGTCATTTACCTTAAAACGGGCGGTCGCCTGCCGCTGGCCGGTCCGCGGGTCGGTTTGGCCCACGTCGAGATCGAGGCGATCGAAGACAGAATTGCTCTGTGTCTCGGCGCCTTTCTTGAAAATTTTCCGATAAAGCTGTTGCACCAGCAATGTCGCGGCTCGACTGGCGAGAACATTGTTGTTTCCAGTTAGCTCTTCGCGTGTCGTTCCCGTGGCGAGGAGCGAAATGATTTCTTCCTGCGGCAACGGCGGTTCGCTGGTGAAGACTGCTTCGGGCGCGAGCGATGTTCCATAAATATAAACATGAATGGTGTAATCGCGTATGACCGAGGTGCCATGCAAATCCATTTTTGGATTGAGCGAGTCGCTCGGATTGAAATAAAGAAATCCATAGGCGATCTCCAGGCGGCTGAACGGCAGCGTTGCTTCCACTTTTTCCAGCCGTATCAGGCCGTCGAGGCCGGGACGCAATCCGGTGCCGATCAGATGCAAGTCCGCTACAGCGCCGCCATCGGCCAGATTTCCGCGAATCTTAAACGGATCTTTCGTCTTGATCGCGACATCGAACTTCCAATCGCGTAGCGGCGGAGTTGGAAAGGAAAACTCCGGGCGCGATGAAGGCGGTTGCGGCGGTGGACGACCGGGCAACCCGATGGGAAGCAGGTCGATATTCTTGAGCACATGACTGTCCCTTGACGAAATCGTGCCGGTCACGGTCGCGCTGTTCAGCGGCCCGGCGATTTTGATGTCGGCATCCACGCGCACCGTCACCGTATCATTGCGCGCGACCAGGGCGCTATCGGCCTTTATCTGCAGATCGATTTGCGGCTTGGTTAGCTTGGGAAAATTCATTCCGCCGGTGACGCTGAATTTCCCGCCGGAAAGATCGCCGCCAAATTGTTCCAATTTCAGCGTCTCGTTCTGGAAACTCAGGCGGCCCTTGAAGTTCGTCAGTGCGGGGAATGTCACATTGTTTGCCCGCGCGACATTGATGGTCACGTCCCCCGATCCGCTCAAGACCGGATTTCCGATTGTCCCGCCAACATCGACATCGAGCGCGAGGTCGCCGTCAATTTGTTGAATGTCCGGTACGAACTGGCGAAGGAAATTCACTGAGCTTCGGGGCAACCGCACCTTTCCTTTGACCGGCGTCTCGTCCGGGAGCCCGCCCGCGCGAACAACTTTCACGGCATCGAAGGGTACGCTCCCGGTCAATTCCATTGGTTGAATTTTCGCCTGCTGCAGTTTGCCGGTGATATTGAGCTGATTGTTCTGCGCGATTGCATTCAGATCGAAACTGGCCGGCTCCAAGCTCGGGATCTGCGGAATGCGCAGATTGCGCATCTGCAAATCGAGACGGGCGTCCAGTTTTGCCAGCGTCCCCTGCGCGTCCACCTTCAGATTCACGAAACCCGATACCGGAGGTTTTGTGCCAATATCTTCGAAGAGTTTCTTTAGATCGAGATTCTCCGATTGAAACGTGATCGCGACCTTGCCATTGGCGGGTGAAATTGGCGCGCCCGTCCCAAGATTTTTCCAGACGAATGGAATCGAGATGTAGCCCGACGCATATTTCGCCTGGCCTTGATCGAGCTCGAGTTTGGTAACCTCGAACGTTTCGCCTTTGGCATGCGCGATCGCCTGAAAACTCATCTTATCGCTCCCGAAATAAATGATCGGGACCTCCAGACCTTCCGGCGAATAGGTCGCGTCCACATTTGCCTGCAACGATTGCATGTTGCCAAAGCGGCCTTTCTCGAGTGTCAGCTTCAACGTGCCCGAATTCTTAAACGACTTCCCTTCGCCGCTTCCTTCCCAATCGAGCACAAGCGAACCGGCCAGTTCCTTTTTCTCTCCATGAACCAGCGGCTTGAGCGCGGCCAAATCCGCCACGCGAGCTGAAATTTTTCCGCGGTAGCGAAAGGGCGTGCGAAGATCGACAACAGCATTCGCGCCGACAAAATCGCTGTCGTTCAAACTCGCCGTGAAATCGTTCAGGTAGACCGTGCTGTTCACGATCGCGCATTGCGAGCTGACATTTCGGAAGACGAGATCGCGCATCCGCAAATTCGAGCCGTAGATCGACAACTGCCCGTTCCCCACCCCGTTTTTCCATTCGACCTGGCCATCGATGCGTAACGGTCCGCTGATTCTGTCCGCGGAATCCGCAACCCAGTAATCGCCAAGCTCGATCGCGTTGAGCGACACATCGACCTTCGCTAGTTGCCGCGTTGCGTCTCGAAAATCTTCCGGCAGCCGATATTCTGCGCGCGCAGAAAATTCATTTCGGTTCCGCTTTATCAACAATTGCTCGACCGTCATCACATCCTGCGAACTATGGCCGGTACAGTTGATCGAATCGGCCGCGTAATCGCGAAACCGAACTTTGGAAACCTCGAGTGTGCTGTCGGACTGAAGGTCGGCATACCACGGTTTTTTTGCGCCCGCCGGAGCCATGACCTTGGTCGCTTTGATCACGGCATTTAGTTTTTCCGCCGTGCCATCGGGAAAGCCGATCAATCCGGCGGATACACTTAGATCGGCACTAAGCTTTCCATTGTGGATCTCGATCTTGCCATTCATTTGCGCCGAACCGGAGAGTTTCTGCGAAATTCCAGCAGTCAACCGTTGCAAATCCAGGGCGGCTGCTCCCACTTCGATCGTCGCCGGAGCCCGTCCAAAATCGCGGATGTTAGCGGGTAATTCGGCCGAGCCGCGCAAATGAAAATTGTTTTCGCCTTGCACGACGTCGGCGGATTGCAGAGTGGCCACGCCTTTTTCGGCCGACACTTGAAACACAGCCCGATCGAAGGTGATCGCTTGCTGCTGAAAACTCCTGACCTGAGCGGAGACCGTTCCTTTCCAGGTTCGCGGCGAGCTCAACAATCCGCTAAGATCGGCATCTAATTTTTCAACATCGCCACGCACCCATCCTTCCGGCAATGCCGTGTATTTATTGATCACACCGGCGGGCACATTCGCGGCGTGAAGACGACCGACGATGTTGAGCGAAGACTGCGCTTCACTCACCTGGCACGAGCCGGTGATGATTCCAGCGCCAACGGGATAATCGATATTGCAGGAAAGTTTTCGCGACGCGATTTGCGAGGCATCGAGATTGACGGAGCGCACACGCTCATCGCTTGCCAGCACGAGATCGCGCAAGACGAGATTTCTTTTCGCGTAGGTCGTGTGCGCAGAAACTTTCGTCCAAGTTTGTCCTCCCACGAGCTGCAGCTTGCCGATCAGGAGCTCACCCGGTTTCTTCGGATCCACCTCAAGATCGACATGCTCCATGACGAAATCGTGCGGTTTGTTTCTGACAATGAGAGTGGCATCGACCAGATGCACTCGCTCCGGAAAGAAATCGTACAAGGTGATTTTCTTTCTTGGATCCGGCGGTCGCGGCCGGAGCGGCTTTTTTTCCGGATTCAAAACGATGCGGGCCGAACGTCCCTCCAGATTCCTGATCGAAGTCGAAAGCCCGTGACGAATGAGGGAGAAAAGTCCGTAATTCGCCCGCGCAAAATCGACATCGATCGATTCGATGTCGCTCGGGCCGGTGGCAACGGCGTGAAAATTTCGCACCGTCACGCTGGTGAAGAGATTTCCCTCCGCCCGAAAAGTCAGCTTCAGATTTTCCTTCGCCGCCAGGTGTACGGCAATGCGACGACCGATGCTCAAGAGTAATGGTCGATGGAAAATGACAAGGAGAACGGCGACGACAGCCAACACGATCACCGTGCGCCGCCGCCATTTTCCCTTCGGCAAAACTGGCTGATCATGGTCCGCCACGAGGGCGTTAACCTATTTCCACGAGGGGAAAGAGCAAATGAAGCGGCGCGCCGGATGCGACGCAAGTAGTGCTGCGGTATATCAGCCTAAATTTTATGCAGCCTGTGCAGTGTATCCACAACAGTGATAAGGACACCACCGACAATAAGGAAAATACCCTGCCACTTCGCTGATCGGGCACTCAGTTTCGCTGGTAACTTCTCAGGATAATATCGGGCAATCGTTAACAGCCCGACGCCAATCGCGAAAACAATCCCACCCGAAGGAAAAAGAGACATTGCTGAGTTTATTGAGCCGTAAACTTAACCAGTGTACTGCACGTTTACTCTAGGTCGAGGTCTACTGCATCGCTCGCCAACACTGAGCGCCCTCACCCCCCGAAAAAACCTCACCGCCAAAGTCTATATCGATAATGCCGATTGCCCTGCCACCGGTTGCACTAATAGTGGAGCTGATGGAGCTCGTAAAATAGGACGCCCCGCCGCGGACGAAGGCGGCGTTGTCGAACACGGGCGCCCAAATTAACCGTCCACTTCTGTTAACGGCCGGTTCAACGCCAGAAATACTTCCCTGCGGGAGCCCCACCGAAGCGCCCGCTATGATACTTGCAATATAAGCTCGCATGGCGTTGAAGTCCTCCGGAGACATGCCTATCGAATCGCCCAGGCCCGCAAAACATGCGTTAAGATATGGGTTATTGGCCTTTTCGTAATCAACGGGAGGTCTGTTCCAATCATTAGGGATCTGTCCGTGATCAGCGGGGTTAATTCGGGTATCGATGTATGCCTCAAAAGCGTCTTCAGCTGCCTGTCCAACGGCGAGGGTTTTTCCAATCGCTCCGCGAGCCGTGACCGCCCCCAACGCGTCACTGAAATACCCGCCATACATCTGCCCATTTTGACCTCCAATTTCTTGTCCTATGAAATCTCCTAGCCCCTTTGGTTGGTCAACAAACGCGCGGGCTTCTTCCGAATCGATGAATGCTCCGACAATGTTAGATACGCCATATTGAGAGCGAAACATGCTGTCGGCGGCCCCGAGTGCACCGATTGCTGGTCCAACGTAGGTTTCACTGGTCGCAAAGCCGAAAGCGATCGAGCCCTGCATTTCAAAATATGCCAAGGCCGTGTTTCCAAGACCAATACCCAACTGCGAATAATTTACATAGAAAAGCCCCGTGGGATCGGCTCCCGATAGCGGGTTATTTCCGCAGTAACGGTATAGATTTGTCGCGTCTCCACCGAAACCGATCGGGTCGGCTTGCAGGAAACGGCCGATATCGGGCGAATAGAATCTATTGCGCAAATCATAGAGGCCGAGACTGGCAATCCATTCCTGGCCAGTGAAGAGATAGAAGGTATGTGCCGAGGAGATCTGAGTATTGCTTGCATCATAGACAATTGGGCTCCCTTGGAGGTCGTATCGATACCACTCCTGCAAATGTCCAGTGGAATCAGCAAGGTGAGATGTACTACCATTGGCATCCTGATAAAAGTATTGATTATTATCTGGATTCTTAACCAAGCCGCCGGCCCCATACAAATAGCTAGGACCGAATGGGATGGTTCCTTTATATCTGCCGATCAGGTTCCACCCGTCATAAATGCCGTCGCTTACATTTCGGCCTAAGCCATCGTATTCAAACCCCAAAGTAGTACTGCCTTTGGTTGCGCTGATCAGGCGATTCTGCGCGTCGTAAGAATAAGTAGAGCCGTCTAAGCCCGTGGTCATGTTGCCATTTAGGTTATAGGTCGCCTGCACCGAATTGCGTGTGATGTACTGGTTAAGATTGTTGGTGGTGTACGTGTCCGTTGGGCCATAAGCCGAAAACGCCAGCCGGTTGCCGTTGGCATCATAGGTGATTGTTTGATTCCCCGGCGGCGTGGTATCGGGGTTGGCGACGTTCAATAGGGCGGACGTTGCCTGACCGTTCAGGTCATAGCCAAAAACGTCCCCCGTGTTTCCATCACGCTTTGTCCATTTTCGATTCCCGACTTCATCATAGGCATAGTCAAACGTGCGGGTCGTATCGGCGAGAACGTGAGAAATGTGAGTGATACGGTCGAGCGTGTCGTAAGTAAATGTGCTGCTACTTGAGTTAGCCAACGAGCGCGCTAAGAGGTTGCCGTTAGGATCGTATGTGTAAGAAGCGACCGTGCCGTTATTGGAGTTGTCGATCAAAGTCCGCAACTGGTTTCGCGTCGTATAGTTGTAAGAATAGGAATGCGTCCCATGAGGGTATTGAATAGTTGCCCGATTCGAATCCGAATCGTAAGTATAAGAGACAGTCCGCGGAGTGCTGCTGTCCGTTGTTGTTGTCGTCGTCTCGCTTTTGAGCAGATTATCGTTGAAATACGTTCGGGCGACGGCGGCGTTCTCATTGACGATGCTGGTCATTCGCAATCCAATGTCGTAACCAAATGTGACGCTAGGCGTAATTCCGTCATCCCAACTGAAACCTATCTGGCGATTCAATGCATCATAGCTAAATGTTTGCGTTTTGTCGTTGCGATTGGTAAACGTGGAAACACGGCCCGCAGAGTCATATGCGAATTTCTCACTAATTAGTGGCGCCTTGTCGATCGTATAAGGCGGCGGGTAGGTTATACCCGTCTTTCGCCCCATTAAGTCATACCCATAACCGTAGTTATAGCCGCTGTTATTTGCGACAAGCAGCGGGTCTTGCATCGTGCTCAGCAATCCCGACGGATAATATGTGTATTTTGTTACGGCATCAGGATTTGGCGTTTGTTTCACTGTTTGTTGCAACAGGCGATTCATTGCATCGTAATTGTCGTACGTGATCAGTTGACCATTTGGCCGTTGGATTGACGCTTTTCGTCCGGCGGAATCGTAATTGAAAAACGTCGTCTTTATTAAGGCATCGGTCACCGACATCACGCGATTGCGTTCGTCATACGCGGTGATTGCGCTTTTTCCCGCGAATTGTTGCCCTGGCTGTTCGTTCGGCCGAACAATAGAAGTGAGATTCCCGGCGTTGTCATAACCATAAGTTGTGGTCGCGCCGTCCGCAGTTCCAAACGCAGCGGTGTCAGAGACCTTGCGCAGATTTGCGTCGTAGGTCGTCACGAACTTATGACCACCAGCTGAGGTGACGTGCGTGGCATTGGCGTCAGTATGGGTGTAATCGTTTCCCGTTCCATTGGTGTCGTAGTAGGTAAACGTCGCTTGTGGAGTGTCGTGGCCCGGGGTGCTGACTGTTAATGGTCGCTTGTAATCGTCGTAAGTGAAACTGGTCAGGTGCCCCAATTCGTCCGTGATATTGGCGGTCGTGCCATCAGGATTAAATTGAGTCAGGACGCCATGTCTTTGCCCATCTACGGGATCTACCGGATGGGTAATGGAAAGAACCTGGCCCCGGTCGTTGTAGCTATAGCTCGTCGAGTGATTCGGATCGCCTACGCTGGCGCCAAGGGCATCTGTAACATCCGAAACGCGATCCCGTGAGTCGTATCGAAACCTCAAGGTTGGCGTGGCGTTTGGCGGGACGGACGGATATTGCGAATCAACCGTGGCGAGGTGATAGGCATCTCGGTACTCAGTAAGAAGTCCTCTGCTATCGTATGTATATGTTTCGAGACCTCCCGCGAGGAGGCGATGCGTAAGTATTTGCCCAAAGCCGTTGTAGGTGAAGCTCTCCGTGCCGCCGTCTGGATAATTGATCTGTGTCACGCGCTTGTTTGCGTCGCGAAGGTAAACTGTCGTGTGCCCGCCTTCGTCGGTCATGCTGTACGGGTAATAAGGATTATTGGCATCGCGGTTGTTAGGGTCTGGACAACCCGCCCAGCCGTAAACGTAAGAAATGGTTCCAGCGGCGGTTCCGGGAGGCGTGTCGTTCGGTGTCGTGGGATAAGTAACACGCGTAACGAGGCTGCTAAGGGGGTCACAGACAACGTTCGTGATGTGATTGTTGCGATCGCTAACTGATGAGAGAAAACCGTTCGCATCGTGGGTTTGCGCGGTCGTTTTTCCGCGAAAATCCGTCCAACTTTTTATGATACCTGTGCTGTCATAGATAAAGCCTCGAGAGTTATTATCGCCTTTTCTCTCTGAGCGCCTGTTCGTGCTGTCGACGGAGAGAGTCGAGACAACATCATCACCAGCACTTTTCTCGCTCCGGATTTCGCCGTAGACACCGGTAGGCGTATTGTTGCTGTAGGTGTGGTACAGGTACTTGATCTTTTTCATTGGGCCCGCGTACATCGGATCGTCGCAAGTTCCCAAGAGAGGTGGACCATCGGGGGAAGATGTGTTGTCCGGTTTGTACGCGTACGTTGCGTGAAGGGTCGGGTCGCCAAAGTAGGTAACCCCGGTTAGCGTCACATAGCCGCGCGGAAATGAGCCGTGCGTATAGTACATCGTGTAAGAATAGGTAACGCTGCGTCCATCGCTCGCGGTGATATGGTCGATCCCGTAGGCGCTGTAATACAGCTTGATCCAGCGTCCGGCTGGTTCCGTGATCACCGTAGTCCCGTCGGCCGGGTGGGTAATTGTCGTGATCTGTCCGTACGGATCGATGATTCCCCGAAAGGTAAAAATGAACAGAATAGTTGACGATTCGTTAGCTGGATCGGGCGCGACACTGAACCAGACCTTCCCGCCGTCCGGCTTGAGAAGGTAGCAATTGCCATTACCTGAACTGTCGACAACCAACTGAAGCCGGTCGCGCACGCCCGGCTTGGAGCGGAGGTAGGGATCAGATCCGCTGTTCTTATTATCAAAAACGATCCTGCGACCATCCGGATAATTTACGGTGTAGTTTTTCGGTGACCCGCTTTTCGTGTATGTGGCATCGATGCTGTACTGGTAGGAATACCGCCAGCCACCGGCATCACCCATTTCGGCACCCAAGCCGGCGGTATAACGCGTGTTCGATATTCGGGTGAAAGCAAGGGGATAGGCGCCGACGCTTCCGGCTACAACGAGATCAGTGACCACACGCTTCGCATTAGCGGTGTATGGATCGTACAGGCAACCGGTTGTTATCTCCCCGCTGAATTCGCCAGATGTCCCCGTGGCATTGTCATTCCCCACTTGTCCAAAAAGCGGCCTGAGGATGAATCCAACAACCGCGCTGATAACAAAGAACTTTTTTGATTTGCTCATGGCTCAGTAGCTCGGATCATCGGCCGTTATCATCGCCGGGTTGTTCTTCGGATTCGCCGTATCATTTACCCAAAACTGAAGCCCCAACTCTTGGCGTGCTAACCCGACACCGATGTTCGCCTGAGGAACAGTAGGAATAGGGTCTGTGCTTGGAGCAGGAAAAGCTTGCCGCAGGCTGATCTGATTCACGCCAGGATCATGAGTGGCTTGAAACGTGAAGGTAACCGTGCCGTTACTGGCAACCACGAGTCCGCCAGTCGGAACAGTTACAGTTCCACCGTCCAGTGGTTCGGCATTGATGATAGCTCCCGGGACAACGAATAGGTTTGCGAGCGGAGGGACGCTCGGCGGAGTGGGTTGGACAACCGGATATTGAACGGTGACTTGGATGATTTGATCCGGCTGCAATCCCACTAGCGCAAAAACCCCTTTCGCACAGGGCACAACCACGGTCTGAGGAGGAGATTGTGTTGAGCTGTATGTGATAGTTGCGTAAGGAGGTGGTGGTAAGTCCTGCGGGTTTGGTGCTGAAGTTACTGAGGTCGTCAGCCCAACTTGTAGGAAAAGCCAGGCTGCCAGGGCCCGTGTTAGACGGAGAGATGTTATTTTCATGGTAGCTCAATTACGATTTCGTCTCGCCGGAGGTTCCGGGTCGATGCACTCGCTTCGGCGAGGTCCTGGGGCGGTGACATGGGGGTTTATTGTTTTCTGGTAGGTTCTAATTGAATAAAGATTCGGAAAGGAAAACCCGGCCGGCTGTATCCGAAAAAAGATTTTGTCAATTGATTCAAAGCTGCGACTTCTCCGTTGCGTGGATCGTTGTCTAAGGCCACGCTTTTGCGGACCCCAATTATGAGGCCGGACAAACTTTTCGATTACCTGGACGACCGTCTGCCAGACGTGGAACGAGCGGAACTGGAAAAGCGTTTGTTAACGGACGAGCGCTTGCAACGCGAACTGGCGATGGCGAGAAAAATTCACAACGGCATGCAGGGCTCGCGGGAAGTGTTCATTGAGGGCGAACCCGTCAATCGCGGTCCCATTCTCGCGCGCAGAATCGCCATCGTCTTCGTCGCGCTTGTCTTGCTCAACGTTCTTGTCGGGATCGCGTTTATCATCGGCTTCAACAAAAAACCAAACGACTACGGTCCGCGCGAGGCTGCGGTGCGCCGACAGCTCACGGAATCGATGGAAAAGGCCGCGGCCGCGGCGCTCCCAACTCCGACTTTCGATACCGGCGAAATAAAATTGACGGTTCCGCCCAAGCGCGGCAACGCGACTGCCAACGAAATTGTGGCGGCGGCAAAGAAACTGGGCGGCTCGGCCACGAAAGGACTGGCCGATGCAAATGGTATCCTGGTCTTTGCCCAGGTCCCGGAAAAGCAAACGCACCTACTTCGCATGAAGATTGCACAGTTGGGAAGCGTGTCTGCCGAATCGCGCATCGAACCTGGGTTGAATGGGAAAACGATGGTCCAATTGCGAATTGTCGAAAACGCCAAGCCGTGATTGCGATCACGTTTGCATTGCCGGCGGAAAGTTCGGGCCTCGTGACGCTGCTTCAGGAAAAAAAGCGAAGCGACGCTAAAAAAATCACTTCCATCCACGGCAAGATCGACAATCGATCGGTCGCGATTTTTCACACGGGTGTCGGTGCCAAAGCTTGCGCAAGTAAGATCGACAATTTCCTTCGTGCGGCGCGTCCGAAAATTTTGATCAGCAGCGGTTTCGCCGGCGCAGTGCGCGATGATTGGAATGTCGGCGACTTGCTTCTCTCCGAGAATTTCTCGGATCGACATTTACTTTTGCGGGCCGAACGTGCCTTGAGCAACCAGCACCCGTGGGTTGGCCGGCTCTTTACCTCGACATCGATTGTCGATTCAATCGCGGAACGAGATGAGATCGCGCGCGACAACGGCGCGGACGCCGTTGATATGGAGACGGAACTGATCGCGCAGGCATGTGCCATGCACGGCGTTCCTCTGCTTTCGCTGCGCGTGATCAGCGACACAACCGGTCAACCGTTGCCCGCGCCGCCAAAGATCTTGTTCGATATCGAAAAGCAGCGAACGAACGCAGCGAAGTTCGTCGTCTATTTTCTTACCCGTCCAGGCCGCGCAGGCCGGTTGATTGCTTTCAGCCGCCGAGTTTCGCGAGCGCGACGCAATCTGACGAATGCGATTAGCCTGCTCGTTCGAGAATTGGAGCCTAACGATTAGGCTGCGCCGGTTCGATGTGGACGAGGACATCAGCGATCCGCGGATCGCTCTGTTGAATGGCGCGCTTCACATCGTGGGCAATCCGATGGCCGTCGTGCACAGAGATGTCTCCGTCCACGCCGACGTGAAGATCGACATAAAAGCTAAGGCCCATTTTGCGGACGAAGCATTTTTCAACTTCGATGACGCCGGGAACAGTGGCGGCCGCGTTTCGAACGTGATCGACAATTTCTCCGCGCGGCGCCGTGTCCATGATTTCGTGCAGGGCGGGGTTCAACAATCGATAGCCATTGGCGCCGATGAGCGCACAGGCGAAAAGCGCGGCCCAATCGTCGGCGCTCTCCCAACCCGGGCCACCAATGAGCGCAACAGAAATGCCAATGAAGGCAGCGATGGAAGTCATGGCATCGGTGCGATGGTGCCAGGCATCGGTTTGCACGGCGGTGCTTTCAACCTCACGCCCGACTCGAACGACATACCGAAACAAAGTCTCTTTCACCACCACCACAATGATAAGGACCAGAAGTGTGTAGGGCGCGGGAGCGTGATGTGGCAGAAAAAGTTCGCGCACACTTTGAATGGCGAGACCGAGCGCGGCGGCGAGCACACCCATGGCCACGACAACGGCTGCGATCGGTTCGGCCTTTCCATGTCCGTAAGGATGGGTCGCGTCGGGCGGGCGCGCGGCAAATTTCAACCCGGCCCAGATGATGGCGGAGCCGGCGACATCAAGTGCTGATTCGATTCCATCGGCAATGAGCACATAGGCATTGCCCAGAAGACCAGCGACGATCTTGGCCGTTGCCAGCACGATATTAATGACAAGACCAAGCAGCGTGATCCGCGCGCCGGTTTGCAGATTATCGACGGAAGTATGAGGATGCGTCGCCAAAGTCATCGATGAACAAAACTATAAGCGCGGCGGTTTATGAAGCGCACGGAAATCCGGCGGATGTTTTGCGGGTGGAGACGCGGCCGTGGCCCACGGCGGCGCCGGACGAAGTCGTGGTGCAAATGCGAGCTGCGCCAATTAATCCGGCTGATCTGAACGCGATCGAAGGAAAATATCCGATACGCCCGCAACTTCCGGCGACGCCGGGATTCGAAGGTGCGGGAGTGATTGTCGATCTTGGCACTGAAGCAAAGAACCTCAGCGTTGGGGCGACGGTCATTCTGCCGCATAATACTGGCACATGGCGCGAGGCCGTCGCAGTGAAAGCGAGCGAACTGGTGGCCGTGCCTCCGGAAATCGACGCGGTGCAGGCCGCGATGTTGAAAATCAACCCGATGACGGCGTGGCGTCTGTTGCGTGACTATGTCGATCTAAAACCGGGCGATTGGGTGATTCAAAACGCCGCGAATTCAGCGGCCGGCCGTGCCGTCATTCAGATCGCCCACGAGCTTGGTTTCAAGAGCGTGAATGTTGTTCGCCGAAAAGAATTGATCGAAGAACTGCGCGCGGAAGGCGGCGATGTCGTCCTGGTCGATGGAGAAAAGCTTCGCGATGAGGTCAAGAGCGCCGTCGGTGGCGCACCGATTCGTCTTGGTTTGAACGCGGTCGGCGGCGAGAGCGCGCTCGCCGTGGCCAATACTCTCGTGCCCGGATCGACAATGGTAACTTACGGAGCGATGAGCTTGCAGCCGTTGAAAATTCCAAACGGCCTGCTCATCTTCAAGGATCTGCGCTTTCGTGGCATCTGGATTAACAAATGGTATGACAATGCGACGATGGCGCAGCGCATGGAGACGTTCCGGTCGCTGTTCGAGATGGCGAAGCGGGGATTACTAAAAGCAAAGGTGGAAAAGGCCTATCGATTGAGCGAGGTGAAGGCGGCAGTGCAGCACGCCGCGCAAAGCAAACGCAGTGGAAAAATCATTTTCGAGTTTGAACTGTAGCCGCCTCGCTCTGTCGAGGCGTACCCATATTCGCTAGGCACGACGAACGAAGCGCCTTGGCTACAGCTACTTTGAGAAACCAGATTACCCTGGCGAGCATCTTCGTTTTGGATTGATGGAATTATCCGTTCTTCGACAAGATCGACCGTGCGCGATCAACGAACCGCCAGCCATCCTCGTCGCCCACCGCGTCTTGAATGGCTCTTTGCGAATGTGCAGCCGCTGTACTTTGTCACCTTCAATACGCAAAAACGTGCACCTATGCTGGCATGCGCCGAAATCCACGAAGCATTTTGCATCTTCTGCATGCGTGCTCAGGGATACAATGTCGCCCTTGGGCGATACGTGCTCATGCCAGATCACGCACATCTTTTCGTGATGTTGCCGCCTGAAGGCATCACGCTGATTAAATGGGTTCAATCATTGAGATCGACGCTCGGAAAGACGTTGCTAACGCTTGGTTTTGAAAAGCCACATTGGCAGGAAGGTTCCTTCGATCATGTTCTTCGAAGCTATGAAAGCTATTCGCAGAAATGGGACTACGTTCGAATGAATCCGGCCCGCGCCGGTTTAAGCGAGACGCCTGAAGCTTGGCCGTACCAGGGTGAAATTACGAGGTTGCCATTTGATTAGGCATTCAGAGCACGGCGACAGAGCGCCGTGGCTACAATGGCTCGTAACATGCCAAAGATAATCGTTGTTGGCGCAGGAATTAACGGTGTTACTGCCGCAATTGAATTAAAAAAGCGCGGTCATGATGTGACCCTCGTTGACCCCGGACCAATCCCTCATCCCCTCGCCGCTTCGACGGATATCAGCAAGGCGGTTCGCGCCGCCTATGGGCCGGACGAGGACTACACCGTCCTGGCCGAGCGCTCGTCCGAACTTTGGCGCAAATGGAACGCCGAGCTGGGCAGCGATCTGTATCACGAAGTCGGCTTTCTGTTTCTCCGACATCAGCCGATGCAGCCGGGAGATTTCGAATACGAGAGCCTAAAGATCCTCGAGCGGCACAATCATCCAGTTGAACGCATGAGCCCAGAGCAATTGGGTAAGCGTTTTCCCGCGTGGAACGCCGGGCTTTATCAGGATGGCTTTCTCGATCCGCAAGCCGGTTATGCGGAAAGCGGACGCGTCGTCGCCGCGCTTTTGAGTCGCGTCCAATCGCTTGGCGTTGAGGTCCGCGCCCGCACAAACGTCGCCGCGATCGATGAAGCGGACAATCGCGTAAGGGGAATTGTGCTCGCCGATGGGCAACGAATTGCCGGAGACGTCGTTGTCATAGCAGTGGGCGCGTGGACGCCGTACCTGCTCCCATTCACTCGCGATTTCTTTCGCGCAACTGGCCATCCGGTTTTTCATCTTAAACCTTCGCAGCCGGAACTCTTCGCGGCGCGACGTTTCCCGGTCTTCGGCGCGGATATTACGATGACCGGCTATTACGGTTTTCCGCTCAACCGGGACGGCGTGGTTAAGATTGCCAACCATGGTCCAGGTCGGGAAATGTCGCCTGACTCACCGGATCGCGTCGTGACATCCGAGGAAGAAGCACAAATGCGCGAATTTCTTTCCGGAACATTCCCTGCCCTCGCCAACGATCCAATCGTTTATACGCGCGTCTGTTTGTATTGCGACACGCACGACGGGGATTTCTGGATCGCGCCCGATCCCGAGCGAAACGGATTAATTTTAGCAACAGGCGATTGCGGTCACGGATTCAAATTCGCGCCAGTGATCGGTGAAATCATTGCCGACGCTGTCGAAGGTAAACCGAACCCGCTGCTGCAAAAATTCAGATGGCGTCCGGAAGCGCGGCCCGGCGTGCGCAAAGAAGCTGCGCGCTTTCAACCCGATTGATCGTCAATCGGCGAAGATCGACATCTACTCGTTGTGCGCGGCGGGCTCTTTCTTGGGCTGGCGCTTGAGCAATGTGATCTGCTTGATCCGCGCCGAATCCGACGGACTCCAGGTCGCAACGTCGGGATCGTCCTTGAATGCGTTGTGCACGATGCGGCGCTCGTAGGAATTCATCGGCTCAAGTTGAAGCGAGCGGCCGGTGACGCGGACGCGTTCCGCCAATTCGCGCACGCGTTGCACAATCCGATCTTCGCGCATGGAACGATAATGCTCACAATCGACCACCACCTTGGCCGCATCCTTGTCCTTGGCCTGAATGAGACGGTTAAGAAGAAACTGCGTCGCTTCCAATGTCTCGCCGTCGCGCCCGATCAAACGACCACTCTCTTCGGTATAAATTTGCAAAACGAGATTGCCCGCTTCGTTTTGCATCTCCTCGATCTGCACAACGAAACCGAGATAACCAAGGATGGTGTCGAGCAATTCTTTCGGCGTCATCATCGTTTGCGTTTGGCCGTAGCCAGCTTCTCCAGAGTGGGCTCGGGCTGTCGTTTATTGTAGTAAAATTGCACGATGCTCAAAAGGTTCTGCGCGGTGTAATACAATGCCAGCGCCGCGGCGAAATTGTAGCAGAAAAACAGGAAGATCAGCGGGGTAAACATCATGACGCGACGTTGCGTGGCGTCGCCGGTCTTCGGAGTCATTTGCATGAGCCAGATCTGCGTCGCGGCCATGCACAGCGGAATGATATTGATTGGCCAGTCTACCACCGGCAGATGCGCCACCGTGTCCGGCTGGGAAAGGTCACGCACCCAGAGAAAACTTGCATGCCGCAATTCGACCGCCTGTCGAAGCATCGTGAACAAACCAAAGAAAATTGGGATTTGAATCACCATGGGGAGACAACCTCCGACCGGATTGATGCCGTACTCCTTGTACATCTTCATCACTTCCTGATTCATGCGCGTCGGATCGTCTTTGTATTTTTCGCGCAGCTCCTGCACCTTGGGCGCGAGCAGCGAAGTCTGGCGCATGGAACGGTTGGCCTTGGTCTGAAGCGGCCAAAGTATCGCTTTGATGATGGTGGTCAGCGCAAGGATGGCGGCGCCGTAACTTCCGAGCAAGGCGCGCAACGAATTCAGAGCGTTGAGCAAAACCTGGCAAACAATCTTAAAGATCCCGAAATTCATGATCTCGGCCTCGTTATGCTCGAGGAGCGAGAGGCGATGATAAATCTTCGGACCGGAATAAATTTGGAATCGCGCGCTGTAAGTCTGGCCGGGCCCGACTTGGAAACCAGGCATGTGCAATGCACCCTCGATTCCATATTCTTTTTTTGCCGGATCGATATCGATGCGATGTCCCCACACGCCGTCGGCTTTGGCACTCAGCGGCGCAATTAGGGTCGCAAAAAACTGGTTTGTGACCGCGACCCATTCAGCGCCGTTGAAGTTCTCCTGATAAAATTGCTGCGGTGCGTGCGCCCGCATTCCGAGAAGACCGCCACTCCCACCAAACCAACCGACATCGATTCCCGTCGGCCGGCCGTTGATGCACCAGGCTACCTGCGTGAACGTTGGATAATCTGTCGCATGAAGCGGGACGGCCGAACCAAGCGTCAGAAAATAGCCGGCGCTCTTGTATGGCTGTGCGCCGCCGTTGCTAAGATCGACATCTAACTCGGCAAGAAAGTTGTCTTTCTTTTCGGAAGTCTGTGGCAGGAAGAACTTTTTGCGAATCGTGATCTGCTCGGGCATGACGCGCTCAAATTGCACAGCGTCGCCCTGACGCGTCATCTTGTATTCCTGAAGCAGCGGCGCGGCCGGATTCTCGACGATCGCTCCGATGGGTGTACGATTCCCCGAGTTGAGGATGAGGCGATTGCCTTCGTCGGTGGTGTGATTGAGCAATACCACTTCTTTTGCGCCCCCTCCCCGATTCGTCAGATGAAGCTCAAAGTCAGCGTTGCGCAGCGTGTCGGTCGTTTCCTGAAATGGGGGAACTGTTTCCGTGGGCTGCGGCGCGGGAGTTGGCGTAACTTCCGCAGTTAAGGGCGCTGCGCTCGCGGTTGCAACCGCTGTGACCCCAGGAGAAATCGTTGCGCCCGGAGCATTAGCGGTTCCCGGTTTCGGCGCCGTTTGCTTTACGACATAAAATTCCCAGAGCACGAGCGCGATCGCGCAAAGGACGATGGCAATCCACGCAGTTCGATCCATAAGATATCGGCGGCCGGTTATGCGCGCCGATTAGCCAGATCGCCTGCGACCATGGAAAGCGGTACCGGATCGTGACCATGCCCACCCCATGGCTGACATCGAGCGAGTCGCTTTAGGCCAAGCCAACCGCCCCGGAAAATGCCGTAAGCTTCCACCGATTGCGCAAAATACTCCGAGCACGTCGGTTGAAATCGGCAGCCCGAACCGGGTCCGGCGATCGCGGCCAGAAGCGGCGACAGCGCGGCTTGATAGATTCGAATGAAAACGCGAACAAGTTTGCGCATCAGGGCGCTAGAATAGAAGCGCGCGTGGCCAGACGCAACCACTCAGCTTCAAGCGCGCGATAAGTCGCGCGCGCGGCGCGGGGCGAAGCAATTGTCACAATCCACGCAAGATCGACAATCTCGTGCTGATGTTTGCGAACGATCTCGCGCAACTGTCGCCGGACACGATTGCGCTCAACTGCTCCGCCAACTTTTCGCGAGGTAATAAATCCGGCGCGAAATGTTTTGCCCGCGCCGAGTAAAAGGCCAATCGAAATAAGATTGCCGCGGATGGTGCGGCCTTCCCGGCGAACGCGATCGAACTCGGCCGGTCGCGTCAATCTCTTCGCTTTTGGAAAAGAGAGATCGCGCGCCATTGGCGCATTCTATTTCAAACTCAAGGCCAGCAAACCAAAATGACGGCCAGCAAAATCGCGCCGACAAAATAAAAAGCCAGATCGATGAACCAAACCTTTGTCGGCTTCGATTCCCAAACGGAAATAATGGTGACGGCAGTTCCGGCAAACCCGATTCCGGTTGCGGCGGCGAGCTTCAAGATGTGATTCATGTCGGTGAAGCCCGTTCGTTTCAATAAATAAGCCATGGCCGCAGCGGCGATGAGGTTCGAAACAAACGTGCTCAGGAGCTTTGGACCCATCGGGCCGCCAGCCGAAGGCGGTGCGCCGCGATGCCGGGTTTGTTCCGCGGCCCAAATTTTGCCGAAGAGAAGTGAATACCAGACAAAACCTAACACCCAGTAGGCGACACCCGCGCAAAGAATTGCCAGCCAATTAAGTCCGAGCCAGTTCATGCGCCAGTTCTACAGCTCGATCCAGCGCATGTCGATGTTGCAATTGTCGATGTACAGCAAAAATCTTCCCCCGGTTAGACCGAGAGAAGATTTCGCAAAAACACCGACTCCGAAATTACGGAGAAGGTGAAGAAGTCGTCGTCGTGGTCGTGCTCGAGCTCGACCCTGGATTGATGAGTGTGTTTGTCTCCGTCTTGCTTGAAGGCGCCGCCGGTTCTTTCACGATTGTCGTGTTGTTCTCCGTTTTCTTTTCGGCCGGCGGGTTGGTGACGGTGGTCTCCTTTTGTTCACATGCGCCCAACAAAGCGACGCTAGCTAGTAAACAGATATATTTTTTCATAAATGGTTGACGAATTGGTGATGACTTTATTCGCGATTACGGGGTAGGTGACGGCCGAGCGCCCTGCATGATTTGTCTCCGAAGCGCTTCTCGGGCGGGATTGACCGTCGCGCCTGGCGAAGCGCCGTCCGAAGAAGACGAAGACCCACCGATAATCGCGGCACTGCCGCCGGTTGTGTTTCCTGCGGGAAGATTTGTGTCGGTCTCGCTCGAAGCAGACGATTCATTCGCGAGCGGCGTATTGCGTTCCGTCGGAAGCGTTGTGTCGCTTGAAGGCGTCGGCGATTGATTCACGGTCGTCGTGGTGGTTTCGGTTTTCTTCTCAAGTGGAAGATTTGTAGCCGGCGTGTTCGCAGCTTCATCCACTATCGTCGTATCCGTTTTATTCTCTTCCGAAGGATTGGTGACGGTGGTTTCTTTTTTCTGGCAGGCCACGGCCAAAAAGGCGACGCCAGCCAGCAAACAGACGTACTCTTTCATAGAACGTTCGTGAACTACTTACCGATGGCGTTAAGCGCTACTAGGGAGTAGGCGATGGTGAAGTCGTTGTCGTCGTGGTGGTCGACTCTGTCGTCGTGCCGCTTGGACTTGCCGCTGGTGCCACCGTTTCAGTTTTTTGCTCACAAGCCGCGAGCAACGCGGCGCCGGCCAAAATGCAGATGTATTTCTTCATAGGTTGAATTGGGAACCCAATATTGAGTTAATGATGAATCGGGGCAAGCGACGTTTTCGGATTTACACGATTAGCGCAAATCAGAAGGGCGGCTCATACTTCATGCCGTGCGCGTCGGCCACGGCCCGGCAGGTGAGTTTGCCGTCACGAGTATTGATCCCGCCGGTGAGCGCGGGTTGTTTTTTACAGGCCTCTTCCAGTCCGTAATCCGCCAGCAATTTCACATAGGGATACGTGACGTTGGTCAGCCCCTGCGTCGCTGTGCGCGCATAGGCGGCGGGCATGTTCGCCACGCAATAGTGCGTGACACCTTCCTCGACATAAACTGGATCGACATGTGTTGTCGGTCGCGATGTTTCGGCGCACCCGCCTTGATCGATCGAGATGTCGACCAGCACGCTGCCGCGTTTCATTTTTCGCAACATCGCGCGCGTGATGAGCTTCGGCGCTTTCGCTCCAGGTAAAAGCACCGCGCCGATGAGAAGATCGCAACCGGGCATGAGCTCATTGAGATTCGCTTCGCTCGAATAGAGCGTGTGCGCCTTTTCCATCGCGAGATCGAGGTAACGCAGCCGTTCTAGATCGACATCGAGAATAATCACCTCGGCGCCCAGCCCCATCGCCATGCGCGCCGCATTCACTCCGGATGTCCCGCCACCGACGACGACGACGCGTCCGGGCAAAACTCCAGGAACGCCGCCCAGTAAGACGCCGCTGCCGCCGTTATATTTGGCCAGAAAATTCGCGCCCATCACCACCGACATTCGCCCGGCCACTTCGCTCATTGGTTCGAGCAGAGGCAATCGATTCCCAACTTGAATGGTCTCGTAGGCGATGGCGGTGACGCCCGACTTCAGCAGCGCCTCTGTCAGCGGTTTGCTTGCGGCCAGATGCAGATACGTGAAAAGAATTTGCCCCTTGCGCAAAAGCGGGAACTCGGCCGGCAGCGGTTCCTTCACTTTCACGATCATGTCGGCGCGCGCGAAAACATCCTTCGCTTGATCGACAATCTCCGCGCCAGCCTTCACGTAATCCTCATCCGGATAACCGGACCCGACGCCGGCATTCTTTTCCACGAGAACGGAATGACCGCGCCGTTTCAATTGCTCCACCGCTGAGGGAAGCAGTGCGACCCGTTGCTCCTGCTCTTTGATTTCTTTCGGGACGCCGATAATCATCGCAAAGAGTGATAAGTGACGAGTGACGAGTGACAAGATAAAAAGATCGGCGACTCGTCACTCGTCACCGATCACTTGTCACTAATTTAGTGACGGATCGTCCGGCGCCGCTGCCAGCATCTTGTACCACGGCCCGAGACCACGCATGATATCGAACCAAAGTTTTGGCAGCCGGTCCGCCTTCAGTGTGGCGCGGTTCGGCTTTTGCAACAGCCACGCATTCTGTTTCATCTCGGCCTCGAGCTGACCGGCGCCCCAGCCTGCGTAACCCACAAACGCGCGGATCGACGCCGGATCGGTTACGACGCGCTCGCTCGCTTCATCCACGTTCACATTGTGATTGAGCTTCAATCCCTCGCCCTTCTGCCATTCAAAGGCGGCAAACATGAGCTGGTTTCGGCCGACCGGTCCTCCAATAAACACGGGAACATCGGCCAGATTTTCGGGCGGCATTTCCGCGACCAGATCCGCCACCTGTTTGTCGAGTGGACGATTCAGAATCACGCCCAACGCGCCTTCGTCCGGTTCGTGCGCCGAAATGAAAAGGACCGTGCGCCGAAAATTGGGATCGAGCATGTTGGGATGAGCCACCAGTAATGATCCTGCGAAACTCTTCTTCCCGCCGCTTCTTAGATCGCGCATATAAAACTAAGAGACGGATTCAACCTGAACGTAATTCACGCTCTCTTAGCTCGAACATCGTAGCATCACCGAAATTTTTCCGCCAGTCTAGCGTTGTTGCCGTAAGCAGTTTTTGTGAAGCGGACGGCAAACATGCGAGCAGTGAATTTCGGCGCACGGGATCGAGCTCGCCGAAAATATCATCGATCAGAAGCAATGGCGGCGCTCCTTCTTCTGCTAGCACGCGTGCCTGGGCGATTTTCAACGCGACTGCCAGCGTGCGCTGCTGACCCTCCGACCCGTAAATGCTCGCCGGCATTCCTTCGACGAAAAGATCGACATCGTCGCGGTGCGGACCCACCACCGTCTGTCGCAAACGCGTTTCCTTTTCCCGCGATTGCGCGAGATCGGCCGCGAAATCATCGGCGTTCCCCGGCGCAAAGTAGATGTCGATCTTCTCCTTCGCCTCGCTGATCTCGGCGTGCGCGGCGGAGACGAAGGGCGCGAGCCGGCCGACCATCTTTGCGCGCATGATCCGCAACGCTGTACCGTGTTCGATCAACGGCGCGTCATACGCCGCCAGTTCGCGCGGCCTGGGCTGCGCCGATTTCAATAAAGCGTTGCGGGACCGCAGTGCACGCTCGTAGGCGCGCAATGTCGGCCGATAGCGCGCCTCGATTTGCGCTCCGAGGAAATCGAGATAGCGACGCCGCGCTTCCGAAGTGCCGCGCACCATTTCAATGTCGATGTTCGCGAATGAAACCACGCGCGCGACGCGCAAATATTCAGTTGCCACCCGCTGCTCGACCTCGTCAAAGCGGAGCCGGCGATGCAGCGCGCCGTAGCCGAACTCCATCGCATGTCCATCAGAAGTTCCGCGCGCGGCGAACGATTTCGCACCGAGCCGGATCAGGGGCGCGAGCGTCGCGCTACGCTGCGATTGCAAACGCAACAACACGCACGCTGCTTCCAGGATGGAAGTCTTTCCCTCGCCGTTCGCGCCGACAAAAAAATTGAATCCCGGCGTCAGTTCGACGGAAAGCGATTCAAAGCAACGAAAGTTTTTGAGCTGTAGATTCGCAAGCATGCAAGATCGACATCTTCTGTAGAGGCGGCTCTCCTCAGCCGCAAACTTTCCGAAAAGCGCCGAGGACGGCGGCCGCTACAGGCAATTTATTGCAAAGACGTAGAAGCGTCGCGTAAGTTCCCGCAGAATTTTGTTGCTACTGGCCATAAGCTCGTTTACTAAACGCGCAGCTTTTGAACAATGTTCTGGGGGGAACAGCCGCCCTTCACGTCCATCGGGCGTGGGGGGCGGTACTTTTTTGGGGAAGATTCAAGCAAACGCCCAACGTTGAACATCCAACGCCCAATTTCGAATTCAGCAGTGTCGGGCCAATTCTCCTGGCCGGTGGCGTTAACCCTCCTTGCGCTCATCATCGCCGCAGTCGTCGTCATTATTTTTCTACGCCTGGAAAGCTGGCCGGCGCGCACTGCCCATCAAGGAACCGCGGAACTCGAGCGTCTCGGCAAAGATTTGCGCTCCGCTTTTGTCGACATCGCGCATTTGCAACCGCGCATCACGATCAACAATCGTGTTTATGTCGAACAAACCACATCGACAACCGAGCTATCGGTTCTTTCGCGGCGCGTCGAAGTCGAACACGAATTTCAAAGCACGTGGGCCGGCAGCTCCAAGCGCGTGAAACTGCACGCGACCTTTGCCGTAAAAGCCGGCTTCGACTTGAAGCAGGATCTGTCGATCGATATCCGGCCGGAGGAAATTGTCGTCCAGCTGCCGCACGCGCAGATTCTCGGTGTCGAGCAGGAGCAATTGGATGTGCTCGCCTTTGAAAACGGATTCTGGAATCGAATCTCTGGTGCGGACGTGCAAAGTGAATTGTCGATCTTGCCACAATTGGCGCGGGAAAAAGCGGCCGCGACAAATTTGCCGGAGCAAGCCGAGCAAGCGCTCCAACAACAACTCGAGGCGCGCATTCACGCCCCGCAGCCATTGCGATTGGTCTTCGCCCCGGCCACGCAGCACGATTAACCCAAGCGGAAGCGACCTTCTCGCCCATGCTTAAGAAGCGACTACTGCGCATCACCTTGCTCGTTGTCCTGTTGGGACTGGCAGCCATATTTTTCGCGCCGCTTCTTACCGGCACCGGACTTCAGGTTTGGATCTGGTGGAATGCGCGGCAGCAAAAACTTACGGTCAAGATCGACAAGATTGATACGCCGTTCCTTCGACCGGTTGTCCTCCATGGCCTGCGCATCACCAGTGCTGCCGGTGCCGCGGTGCGCGTCGACGTGAAGATCGATCAGGCAGCGGTCGCGCTAAATCTCAAGGCCATTCTGCTGCGCACGCGCGAACGTGCGCTGCGAAATTTTTCGGCAAACGCGTTGCGCGCGGAGATCCATCGCAATGCATCCGGCTCACCGTTTCCGGAGCGGAGCGCAATGATCTGGCAAAAATTGCTGCCTGACGCGATGAACTTGAAACAGGTCGACCTTCGCGTCGAGAACGGCTCGACAGTGTTTTTGTTGCGTGGTGGCACACTCTCTGCCAGCGAAATTGAAGCAGGTCGTTTCGGGATTGCTGAGTTCACAATTGCGTCGCCTTTGATCCGGCAAACATTTTCGCAGCTTCGCGGCGCCACCCGCTGGCAGGACAACGGTCTTACCCTCGCCGGATTCACGCTTACCCGCGGCCTCGATGTCGAATCGGTTACTGTCGATCTTGCGCATTTGAACCGGGAGCGTCTCGGGGTCGAATTCGATCTCGATGCTTTCGGTGGCAAGATTCGCGCGAACATCTCCAACGAGTGGCACTCGCGACATGCCAACTGGAACATGGCCGCCTATGCGTCGGACATTTCACTCACCCAAACGGCCAACGCGATTGGGTTCGCCGATCGCGTGGGCGGCGTGCTGCACGCGGGTAAATTTACTTTTCGCGGCGATCTGCGCGATCCGGCGCATTCGGTGGCCTCGCTCTGGACGGAGCTGACCTCACCGGCATGGCGCAACCGTCAAGCCGATCTCATCATGCTCGGCGTTGCGCTCTATAACCGGCAAATCCAGCTGCAACAGCTTTACGTAAAGCAAAAGAAAAATCAGCTGACATTGAGTGGCGAAGGCTCCCTTCCTTCCGCTTTATCGGACTGGCTTCGTCCCGATTTTCGGGGCGACATCTCGGCGTCGATCGCCGATCTCGGCGAGTTCGCCACTCTGTTTGGCGCGAATCGAAATGATTTTTCCGGCGAGGTCGCGATTACTGGCACGATGAATGCCCGTGATCAAAAAGTCGGCGGGCATGTCACCGCCTATGGCGCGGCCCTGACCGTTCTCAAAACGCCGATCGACGCCTTAAGTGCCGAGTTAGGCTTGAAGGCGAGCGAGCTCGAACTTGAGGAACTGAAACTAAGCCGCGGCCCGGATTTCCTGCGCGCCAACGGCAAGATCGACCTCGAACGCGAGCACAATCCGGCTGGGTCGCTGGAGTTCTCCATCCAAAAGATTTCGAATTATTTCGCAAAATCTTTTTTTGCCGGCTCGGTCAAAGGGCGAATTAATTTTGGCGGCCGAACAGCCGCGTTCGATTCGCTTCAATTGGCCGATGGGGGAGCGACGATTTCGTTGAACGGCGCAGTTGATTTGGGCGACTTAAGAAATATCGGGATCGCTTTGACTCCGCTCAATCCCCTTTTCGATTTGAGCCCTCCGCAGGCGAGCGACTGCATTGACCGCGTGCAAATAACGGCGGCGCCAAAGAAATCGAAACAGCCGGTAGTGCCAATCGAAAAGATCGATCTGCGCGGAGATCTTGCGGCCGGTTTGCGCAATCTGCGACTAACGACAACTGGCGGGGAAAAAGAGTATCGCGTCTTTTGCACGGAGCCGCCGAACCGTCCGCTCCCAATCGGCGTCTCCAAACCGTAGCAAGGTGCGGCCCTCTCGGATCACTCGGTCATCTGGAGACCGCCGGCCTTCGAAGATTTCGCCGTCACCAACCAGCGCGAAAGTTTCTCTTCAAGTTCACGTGTAAGATCGACGCACAAATCCGGCGCGGCGGTAACGGTCGCACGATCGAAAATCAATTGCACCGGCCGGCGGCCCGGGGAGCTCGAGAGGAGCTCGCGCACCTCGCGCAGATCCTCGCTTGTCGTCCCTGCAGAAAATTGCAAAAGCACCGCGGGCTGCTCGTCCAATGCCGATGTCGATCTTTCATTCGTCGCGGCACCATTGCTCTTCGCGCCGGTCAGGACTTTTACTTTTTGCGCAGTCGCGCGCAGCGAATCGCCGCGCATATCGACGGTTCCCTGGATAACAATGACCCGGCCGGTGGCAAGCGCGTCGGAAACTTGAATATAAACGTCGTTCCAAATCACGACTTCCAGTGTGCCCGTTAAATCCTCGATCCAAACAACCGCGAATGGTTTGCCTTCTTTGCGCGTAAACTTTTTGTCGATTTGCACCAACGCCCCGCCCACTTTGAACGTGGCGCGGTCGGCCAGCTCGCCTAACGAAGCGATCGTCTGATAATTTTTGGCGGCAAAAAGATCGATATAGGCATCGAGCGGATGCCCACTAACGTAAAAACCGAGCAGCTCTTTCTCGTAGGAAAGCTTTTCGTGTTCACTCCACGGAGCGATCGCCCGCTTTCGGGTTGCTGTGGCCGCGTGCGTCGCCTCATCAAATAATGAAACCTGACCGGCCGTGCGATCGCGATGGGCCGCGGCCGAGACCGCCAGGGCCTCGTCGATGCAGGCGAAAAGCTCGGCCCGATCCCGGCCGAGGAAATCGAATGCGCCGGACTTGATCAAGCTCTCGAGCATTTTCCGATTGGCCACGCGCGTGCCGAGCCGCCCGCAAAAATCCTCCAGCGAAGCGAAATCCCCTCCCCGGTCGCGTTCCTGGATCGAAATCTCCATCGCGGCTTCGCCGACATTCTTGATCGCGGCAAGGCCATAACGGATCGCCATCAATGTGGGAGCGGCCTCAGCGCCGCGACAATGCCCGTCCGGCTCGGACTCGGGACACTGAGGTCCCTCCCACATTTCCGGAACGAATTTTAAACCGCTGCGGTTTACATCCGGTGGCAAGATCGACAATCCCATTCGCTTGCACTCACCGACGAAGATCGAGATTTTGTCGGTGTTGTTGATTTCGTTGCTCAACAGGCCGGCCATGAACTCGACCGGATAATGCGCTTTCAAATATGCGGTCTGATAGCTGATCACTCCATACGCCGCGCTGTGGCTCTTGTTGAATCCGTAGCCGGCGAATTTTTCGAGCAAATCGAAAATCGCGTTCGCCTTTTTCTCCGGGATTTTGTTCGTGCGCGCGCAACCCTCGACGAAGTTCTTGCGCTCCTTCGCCATCTTTTCCTTGTCCTTCTTACCCATGGCGCGCCGGAGAAGATCGGCTTGCGCGAGTGAATAACCGCCGAGTTTGCTCGCCGCTGCCATCACTTGCTCCTGGTAAATCATCACGCCGTAGGTGTCGGCGCAGATTTCTTCCAGCAAGGGATGCAAATATTTGATTGGGGCTTTCCCTTTCTTCGCTTTGACGAATTCCGGAATCAGCTCCATCGGCCCCGGCCGATAGAGCGCGATGAGCGCGAAAATGTCGTCGATCTTCTGCACATCGAATTGCTTCGACAAATTTGTCATCCCGCCCGATTCCATCTGGAAAAGCCCAATGGTCTCGCCGCGGTTGTAGAGATCGAACGCCGCTTTGTCGTCGAGCGGAATATTTTTCAACGAGAAATCCGGCTTCCGTTTGTGAATCAACGCGAGCGTGTCCTCGATCACCGTCAGCGTTTTCAGTCCGAGGAAATCCATCTTGAGCAGCCCGAGATCGTTCAGCGGTCCCATCGGATATTGGCTGATGACGTCGTTGCCTTTCACGTCGCGGCAGAGCGGGATGTAATCGGTCAGGTCGCGATCGGCGATCACGACGCCGGCCGCATGGATACCGGCGTTGCGCGAGAGGCCTTCCAGGATTTTTCCGTACTCAAAAAGCTGTTTCGTTTGCGGTTCGGTCGCGATGGCGCGTTTGAGCTCGGCGTTTTTCGCCGCGGCGGAATCGAGCGTAATATTCAGCTCGTTCGGAATCATCTTGGCGATGCGATCCGCCGCTGCGTATGGCAAACCCATCACCCGGCCGACGTCGCGCACCACGCTCTTCGCCTTCAATTTTCCGAAGGTAATGATCTGCGCGACGCGGCGTTCGCCATATTTTTGCCGGACGTATTCGAGCACTTCGCCACGGCGCGCTTCGCAAAAATCGACATCGATATCCGGCGGCGAGATGCGATCGGGATTGAGGAAACGCTCGAAGATCAGTCCATATTGCAGCGGATCGATATCGGTGATGCCGAGCACATAAGCGACGAGCGAACCGGCCGCCGATCCGCGCCCGGGTCCAACCGGAATGCCGCGTTCCTTGGCGAAGTGAATAAAATCCCAGACGATGAGGATGTAGCTGACGAATCCAGTTTTCTCTAGAACGCCCAGTTCGTAATCGAGCCGCTCCGAAAGTTGATTGTCGATCTTGGCGCGTTCGCCGTAACGCTTCTGCAGGCCTTCGTGACAAAGTTCGCGCAGATAACCTTCGCGCGTCTTGGCTTCCGGCATCGGATATTCTGGATACTTGGATTTGCCCAACTCGATTTTGAGATCGCAGCGCTCACCGATTTCCAATGTGTTCGCGATCGCTTCCGGAAAATCCTTGAAGAGCTCGCGCATTTCCGCCGGCGATTTGAAATACAACTCCGGCTTGTAACGCATCCGGTGTTCGTCTTGCACCATTTTTCCGGTACCGATGCAAAGCATGACGTCGTGCGCTTCGTGATCGCTGCGGCGCAGAAAATGAACATCGTTCGCCGCCACGATCCCGACGCCGAGGTCCTTCGCGATCTGCGGCAGGACGCAGTTGCATTGCCGTTGCTCTTCCATCCCGTGGTCGTGCAACTCGATGAAGAAATTTTCGGCGCCCAGAATATCGCGATATTCGGCTGCGGCTTGTTTCGCATTGTCGATCTTGTTCGCCTGAATCGCGGAGTTCACTTCGCCGGCGAGACATCCGCTCAATCCGATCAAGCCCTCGGAATGTTGCGCGAGCAGCTCCTTGTCGATCCTGGGGCGATAATGAAATCCGTCGAGATGCGCGGTCGAAATCAGCTTCACGAGGTTGCGATAGCCGGCCTCGTTTTGGGCGAGCAAGGTGAAATGATAAGCCGACTCGCGCATCGAGCTCGATCGGTCCTTGTGGGAGCGCGGCGCGATGTAAGCTTCGCAGCCGATGATCGGTTTTACCCCGGCGTGCGTTGCTTCCTGATAAAATTCAATTGCGCCGAAAAGATTGCCGTGATCGGTCATGGCCACGGCCGGCATTTTGAATTCCGCCGCTTTTTTCATCAGCTCCTTCATCCGGATCGCACCGTCGAGGAGCGAGTACTCGGTATGGAGGTGAAGATGAACGAAAGAATCGCGGGGCATCTGGTTTCACTTAAGCGGAAAACGTTCAACGCTCAACGTTCAACTTTCAATTCATAGCGCTGTCATCCCGAACGAAGTGAGGGAGCCCACAAAAACAAGAATATCACGCTTACGTTCGCGTGCTCACCGCTGCGACTGCGGGGTCCTTCGCTCCGCTCAGGATGACACGCGTATTATTGAAACAAATTCGTGATTGCAAAGTTTCCTCGACGTTGCTAAGGAAGCGCGTGCGCGGGTCAGCGTTGGATTACGATTGCAAAATGTTTTTCGCCCGCCACGTTAGATCGACATGAAAAAACTGGAAGCGATCATCAAGCCGTTCAAGCTCGAGGAGGTCAAGGAAGCCCTCGCTGAGCTCGGCATCGAAGGGATGACCGTGACGGAAGTTAAAGGATTTGGCCGGCAAAAGGGACACACCGAGATTTATCGCGGCAGCGAATACACCGTCGATTTTTTGCCGAAGGTGAAAGTGGAAGTCGTGCTCGCCGACGACATGGTGGACAAGGCCGTCACCGTGGTCGTAGCCGCGGCCAAGACCGGCAAGATCGGCGACGGAAAAGTTTTTGTGCTGCAAGTGGACCACGCCGTGCGCATCCGCACAGAAGAGATCGGCGAGAAAGCGGTGTGAGGAACGCCGCGCCGAGCCCTCGTCCTTTCACTCCAGCACCGCCGCCTCGACGGGCGAATTATTTTTACCGCATTCTCAATTAAACCTCACATCGAAGATCGACATATGTCCAAAGCGAAAACTCCATCCGACGTCAGCAAGCTCATTAAAGATAACGAAATAAAAATGGTGGACTTCAAGTTTACCGATCTGCCCGGCACCTGGCAGCATTTCACCACCACGCTCACCGAATACAACGAAGAGATTTTCACCGAAGGCCTCGGCTTTGATGGCTCGAGTATTCGCGGTTGGAAAGTGATCAACGCCTCCGACATGCTCGTCATTCCCGACCCGACCACGGCCTGGATCGACATCTTCAACGCCGAGCCCACGCTCAGTCTTATTTGCACGATCGTCGATCCAATCACGCGCGAGCCCTACGATCGCGATCCGCGCGGCCTCGCCGAAAAAGCAGAAGCTTATTTGAAATCGACCGGTATCGCCGACACTGCATTCTTCGGACCGGAAGCGGAGTTTTTCATTTTCGATGATGTGCGCTTCAACTACCAGTCCAACGCCTCATTTCATATCGTCGACAGCGTTGAAGGACATTGGAACAGCGGGCGCGAGGAATTTCCCAATCTCGGTTACAAGATCCGGCCGAAGGAAGGCTATTTCCCGGTCCCGCCGATGGACAGTTTGCAGGACATCCGCAACGAGATGTGCCTGGAGTTGGAAAAAGCGGGCGTGGCGATCGAGCGCCAGCATCATGAAGTCGCCACCGCCGGCCAGGCCGAGATCGATATTCGTTTCGCGCCGCTCAAGCAAATGGGCGATTCGATGCAGTATTACAAATACATCCTGCGCAACGTCGCCAAGCGTCACCACAAAAGCGTGACCTTTATGCCGAAGCCGCTCTTTGCCGATAACGGCAGCGGCATGCACACCCACATGTCGCTTTGGAAAGATGGAAAACCGCTCTTTGCCGGAAACGGTTACGCCGGCTTGAGCGACATGGCGCTCTTTTTCATTGGCGGGATTTTGAAACACGCGCCCGCGCTCACCTGCATCACCAATCCGACCACGAACAGTTACAAACGGCTCGTGCCCGGATTCGAAGCGCCGGTCAATCTCGCCTACTCCGCGCGCAATCGTTCCGCCGCCATCCGCATCCCAACGTACTCGGCCAATCCCAAAACGAAACGCGTCGAGTTCCGCACGCCGGATGCGGCCGCAAATCCATACATCGCATTCTCCGCGCTCCTGCTCGCCGGACTCGATGGGATCCAGAACCGCATCGATCCCGGTGACCCGCTCGACAAGAATCTTTACGAACTTCCGCCGGAAGAACTCGCACAGGTCGCGAGCGTGCCCGATTCACTTCGTGGCGCGATCGAAGCGCTCCAGGCCGATCATTCCTTCCTCTTGCGCGGCGACGTCTTCAACGCCGACTTCATCGCCAACTGGATCGACATGAAACAAAAAGAATACGACGCACTGCGTTTGCGCCCCCACCCCTACGAGTTCTCGATGTACTACGATGTGTAATTCCGTCCGCAGACGAGGACTTTTATTTTAATTCGCTAATATGATGCGTGTCGCACCTTGGCTCTGCGTAACTTGGCTTGTCACCGGCCCGGTACAAGCGGGTATCCCAAATCCGTTACCTGTGCAGATGCGACAGTACACAGCCGAATTAGATCAGCTTGAGAAGACATTCTTTTTCTACCGGGACAAGGGTGAACAGTTCGGGGAGGCTTTCTGGCAGGCCTCGAAGCGTGTGGCTAAACGCAACAGCCCGGACATCATCGCAGCAGTGATGCTTCGCGCTCGCAAGTGGACAGACGAGGAAGGCCTGATATTCGTTCCGCTCGTGAGTCTTCTTCCGCGGAGGCCCACACTCGCTATTCTTCACGCATACGAGCATTCATCCCGGGAGTCGGATCGAGTGTGGGCAAACGAATTCATGATTGAGTTTGAAGCAGACGACACTAAAGAGAGCACGCAACGCTATTCTAGGTGACGTGACCAAGGGCTGCGGCCGACGTCTCCACCCGCGCTAAATAAGATTGTCGATCTTAGCGCGGTCGAGTTTGGTTTAGTTGGTGAGTTTTCTCCGACGGCACTGGTTCATAATCGCGCTCATTGTCGTCGCTGCGCTGACGCGCTTCGCGATTCTTCTGCTCGCGCGGACACACGTGCACAGCGATGAAGCGGTGATCGGCCTGATGGCGAAACATATTTCGGAGGGGCGCTACTTCCCTTTTTACATGTACGGCCAGGCTTACAACGCCGGCGCAGCCTGGGAAGCGTATCTCACTGTCATTCCGTTCAAGCTGTTCGGTGTCGGCGTGATTCCGCTCAAGAGCTGTATTGTGCTGCTATCGCTGGTTTGCCTCGTTTTATTTTACGTAATGGCGCGCAACATTTACGATCAAGCGACGGCACGGTTCTCAACTTTCGCCTTCGCGTTGTCGCCGTCGCTGCTGAAATGGCATTTCGAAGTCCGGGGCTATTCGTTCTACTTTTTGTCGATCGTTGTTCTGACGATTTTCTTTTGGCGGATTGCATCGGCGCCGGCTTCCAACCGAAAGGATTTCGTGCTCTTTGGTCTCGCGTCCGGATTAAGCGTCTGGTGTTTGGAATTGTCGCTCACGCTCAACGCGGCTTTTTGGCTGCTGCTCATCTTGCGCCGCAACTCGTCGGTCAAGAATGCCGGAGCGGCGTTGACTGGGTTTATCATCGGCTACGCGCCGGTGGTCGTTTTTAATTTCACACATCACTTCGCTAACTGGCGAACAGTCTTTCAGGCTACGACCGGCGTTGCGTCCGCCGGAAAAAGTTTGCCGCTGCTCGTCCGGCCATCGACCCTTCACCAAATCTTTTTTCAAGAGCTGCCCAAGTTTTTCGGGCCCGACACGGTGATCTGGTATTACCCGCAAAAACCGATCATCGGTTTCGTGTCTTATGCAATCGCCCTACTCGCGATCGGAGTGGCGCTATGGCCTTTGATTAAGTCGCCGGCAAAATATTTTCAAAGCGCGGATTTTCTCATGTTGGTGCTGACAGCAGCGTGCTTGATCCCTTATTTGATGCCCGCGTTTCGCGTTCCGCGTTATTTTCTTGGCGGCATTTTTTTTATCTCTGTGCTGATCGGACGTTTGTTGCAACGCTGTTTCGCCGCGCCCGAGCGGTGGAAACGCTTGCTCGGCGTGACATTGCTGACGTCGATCTTAGCAGGTGGCATCGGCGCGATGATCGAAACGGGAAAGCGCAACGAAATCGAGACGATCGCTCTTTGCCAGAACGGCGACGCATATTGCATGATTCGCATTCCCGGCGCGGACCTCGATGCGGTCGAACGTCATCTGCGCGAATTCCACATTGCCGCCGCCTGGTCGGCACCCGTGCTTTGTTATCCGCTGCAATTTGAGACTGGTGAAAGAATTGCTATTTCCGACGCAATCTTTGGCTGGAAACACAATGTGTTCCCAAAGGCCGTTGCCATGCGACAACCGAGCGCCGATGAACCTCTGGTGTTCATCACTGAGACAAATTCTCCGCTTCGCCGCGTCGTCGAAGGTCGATGCGCGGAAGCCTCCGCCGCTCCACCGCTCGTCGCTGAGTACGGCACGCTCAGTGTGATTGAGCAGCGCTAGCGAGGAAATTGCCTTGCAACGTTCCGCAAGCGGTCGGATGTTCTGATTCGTATATGAGCCTCATTGCCAGCATCATGAATTTGGCGGGGCCGGACTTGATCGTTATTCTGCTGATCGTCCTGGTGCTTTTCGGCGCGAAGAAGTTGCCCGAGTTGGCGCGCGGGATGGGTCAGGCCGTCAAAGAATTCCAGAAGGCGAAAGACGAATTCAGCGACGAGCTGCACAAAGCGGGTAAGACCGATACCGCCGCAGTACAACCGAATCCGCAGCAAGCGCAATCGACTGTGCCGCAGAATCCCGCGCCGAGCGCGAGCGACATGCGACCCGATCCGAATCAGAATATCCCTCCCGGCAAACAGACCGATCAGGTTTAGTAATCTTTGTCGCGTTGATTGCACTGCAATCGCAGGATTGACGTCCAGGCGCAGTTGCGATACCTCGGATGAGGTCTCGATTGATTCGGAAATATGATGTAGCGTAAAAGGTCAGCCCCCCAGCATGCTAAAACCCAGCGCCCTTACGTTCGCCTTACATGGCGACCTGATTGTCAGCGGAAAGATGTAATGAAAATCTTTTCGGATCGACTGATCAACTGGTTGACAGGTCCGGTCGTGTTGCGGCCCGTCTTTGCCTTGCTACGCCGCTTCGCTCCGATCTTGGTCGTCGGAAACAAGGTGGTGGTAAGCCGCCATGCGGACGTGACCGAAGTGTTATCGCGCGATACCGACTTCACCATCTCCGAGATCAACGCGCATAACATCGATCGACTCGATGGCCCATTTATTTTGGGCATGGATCGATCGGCCCAATATGATCGCGAGGCAACGATGTTGCGCGAAGCGGTGCGGAAAGAGGACATGGAGCGGATTCGTCAGTTTAGCGCGCACACCGCTACAGAGATGATTGAGTCCGTCAGGCAGCAGGGCCAGATCGATGTCGTAAATGGTTTCGCAAGACCGGCGGCGGCGCGCCTGGTCTCCTCATATTTTGGTGTCGCGGGGCCGGACGAGCGAACGTTGATGCGTTGGTTGCGCGATATCTTTCGCGATGTCTTTCTAAATCTCACCAACGATGAGGCGATTCGCCAGGCGGCGAATCGTTCGGGGACAGCGCTCCGTCAGTATCTCGACAGTGAGATCGCTCGCCGAAACGCGTCAAACGAACCGGCGCGCGATGACGTGCTTGGGCGATTGCTCGCCTTGAAAGAGCCATCACGTTCATGGCTCGATGACAACACTGTGCGGCGTAATCTCAGCGGGCTTATCGTCGGCGCGGTGGAAACGACCTCTAAATTCGTCGCGCACTCAATAAACGAGTTACTCAAGCGTCCCGAGGCGTTGCGGGGCGCACGTGATGTTGCCCTGGCTGGTGCCGTCGAGAAAGTGCGCCGTTATGCCTATGAGGGAGTCCGCTTCAATCCTCATGCGCCGTTCATGCTCCGGTATTGCGCACGCGGCGTAACGCTTGGAGCAAACACGTCGCGGAAACGAGACCTTCCTTCGGGAAGTTCAATTCTGGTGGGAACGCTCTCGGCCATGTTCGACCCGGAAGCATTTGTCGACCCCGGAGAGTTCCGCATCGACCGAGAAGTGGAATATCTCCATTTCGGTTACGGCATGCACCGTTGTTTTGGTTACCACATTAACGGCGTCCAAATTCCTGAGCTGATGGCGGCGTTGCTGCGCCTGCCGAATTTGCGGCACGCGTCTGGAGCCGAAGGGCGCATTCTTTACGAAGGGCCGTTCCCAGACCGCATGATCTTAGAGTTCGACTCCGGCAGAGGATAAATGGAATGCAAACAATCCTGACCTTTGTCGCCCGGGTCGATCCGGCAAAGTTGGCAAGCCTGGAACGGTTCCTCGAAAAGATTCAGAATTTTAAGCCACCAGGGCAACATCCCGACCTGCCTCTCGCCAATTTGAAGAAGCTGCACTTCGGTAGCCTGGTGATTTTCAAGGATCCTGCCGCCAAGTACGATCCCTATCTCGTCTTTGAGAACAACTTCGACGGACAACTCGACGAGCATCTCGACGCATTGTTAGAGCACGGTGCTGCCGGCCTTCATCAAATTTATGATCACTGTTTTGACTATGGGGCGACTGGGCCGCAAGACCGCGCGGCGATAGCGGCTTTCTTGCGCGCACATGTTGTTCGCCCACATGCCTACCACATTGGCAACGCCGGGCGCAGTGTGGAGCGTATCCAACAAGAGGCGGAACTGCTGGACGAAATCGAGCGCTTTCTCGACAGCACGCCGCGCCACGGTTTCGAGAATACGTCGCCCGTTTCGCTTCGCGCCAAGGTTCAGCAATTCGCGGAAGACAATCCCGCATTAGCCTGGGCGGGGCACACACAATCACGACTTACTTTTGCCGAGCGCTTTGTTCCATGGGTCAAGCTTATCTCCGTAGGCCTGATCGCGCTCCTCGCTCTTCCTCTGCTTCTCCCATTCCTTATCATTTATGTCGTCGTTTTGCGCCGGCTGGAAAAAAAGGACCGAACCGATATCCCGCCCCCAGGTGACGAACAAGTGCAACAACTTGCCGGAAGCGAAGATCACGTCGTCCAAAACCATATGGCTAGCCTCTGCTACGTGAAGCCAGGCAAATTCAGGCGAGCCACGCTGCGCGCGGTGCTTTGGCTCGCTAACCTCGTCGCCCGCGTCTCTTACCATGGTAAATTGAGCGGGCTCGACAGCCTCCACTTTGCTCACTGGGTCTTGATCGATCACGGGCGCCGCCTGCTCTTTCTGACCAACTACGATGGCAGCTGGGAGAATTACCTGGATGATTTCGTGGACAAAGCGTCTCTGGGACTGACGGGGATTTGGAGCAACACGATGGATTTTCCGCGCACGCGCTTCCTCGTCTGCGGGGGAGCGCGTGACGCTACGCGATTCAAGGCGATCGCCCGTCAAACCCAGGCGTACACAAACGTCTGGTATAGCGCTTACCCGAACTTGACCGTGAAGGCGATCGATAACAATAGCGCCGTGCGCGAAGAACTCTTCGGATCCCTCGACGAAGAAGCGACAAGGCGATGGCTATGGCGCTTCTAAATCTAAAGAAAGAGAAAAAATTGTGAAGCTCCAACGCACCGATATTCAAGGCGTCATTTTTAGCGCATACAGTCATTTGCCCTGTGCGGCCTATCTGCTTCTCCACATCGAAGATGCGGCCGCAGCACGGCGATGGGTCACTGGTATTGCCGGGGAAATCACCACCGCCGAATCCAAACAGGAAAATTTCTCCATTAACCTGGGTCTGACCTACTGCGGCCTGGCGCGGCTTGGTCTAAACCAGGCGACGCTCAAGAGCTTTCCGATTGCTTTTCGAGAAGGCCCCGCATCCGCGAATAGATCGCGCATTTTGGGTGATACCAATGAGAGTGCGCCTTCCTCCTGGGATTGGGGGCGTGACCCGGATTCGATTCATCTCCTGCTATTGGTTTACGGCGCCAACGAGAATGCGCTCGATGCGGAACTCAAAAAGCGAAAAGCCGAATTAATGCGCTCCAGTGGATTGACGGTGGTGAGAGATCTTTCCGCCGGCCGGCAGCCTGATAACAAAGAGCACTTCGGCTTCGCGGATGGGATCGGTCAACCGGTGATTGAAGGCAACGAACGACACGAGAGAAAGCAGTTTAATCGTACCCATCATGCGACCGTCGTAAAGGCGGGTGAGTTTATTCTCGGTTATATAAATGAATATGGGATCCCCACTCTGGGTCCCATCGTGCACGCTGCGGACGATCCTGCGGGAGTGCTCCCTGCCTACAAAGTTCCCGACGACCTTCGTTTTTCCGGTCAAAGCGCGGATAAGGATTTGCGCGATCTAGGCCTGAACGGCAGTTATCTCGTTTTTCGTCAGCTCGCACAGAACGTCGCTGACTTTTGGCAGTTCCTCGACGCGTCCACGCGCGACCAGAAGAACCAAAGCGATCCGGCGGCCCGCGAATGGCTTGGCGCCAAATTTGTCGGACGCTGGCCGAGCGGAGCGCCCCTCGTGCTCTCACCGGATCAGGACAAGCCGGGCTACGAAAATGAAAATAACTTTGGTTTCGCAGAGACCGATCGCCAGGGTTTCGGCTGCCCGGTCGGCTCGCACATTCGCCGCTGCAACCCTCGCGACTCACGCGGCGACGATCCGAAGGAATCTCTACGCGCCGTCAGGCGCCATCGCCTGATGCGGCGCGGTCGTTCCTATGGCGAGCGCATTGGAAACAAGCTCGTGGCGGACAACGCCGAACGGGGGCTGCACTTTATCTGCATTAATGCCGACATCGAACGGCAGTTCGAATTTGTCCAGCAAACCTGGATCAATAATACCGTATTCGGCGGACTAAGCGGCGAGACCGATCCTCTCGCCGGCAATCAAGATCCCGGCGCATGCACTGGAATGATGACGGTGCCCGGGGACCCTTTGCGCAGTCGCATATCGAACTTGCGATCCTTCGTTACGGTAAGAGGTGGCGCCTATTTTTTTCTCCCCGGCATCAGAGGGCTGCGCTACCTCGGAAGTCTCCTGTCTTCGCCGTGATTTACTTTGCAACTTCAGTAACTGGCCCGCAGCGGATCGGGTTTAGCGGCGCTTTCCCCCGTCACGAAGCGCGTGGTTGACGCGCAAGCGCACTTGCGACACGTTCGGCACTCGTTTTATGTCCGACCCAGACCTGCGCACCCGCATCAAGGAGATGCTGGTCAAGAACCTGATGCTGCAAACGACCCCGGATCAGATCGGGGACGATCTCCCGCTCTTCGGGGCCAATGGCCTTGGGCTCGATTCGATCGATGCCCTCGAGCTCGTGGTTAGCATGGAAAAGACCTTCGGTGTGGGCGTGCCGAATTCGGAGGTGGCCGGCAAAGCGCTACGCACGGTCAACACCATTCACGATTATATTCTCGAAAAACGCGCCGCAACCAGTCAGGCTGCCGCGAAATCGTAGCCAACGGTGATTGTCGATCTTACATGAACACACTTCATCTCGAGAGCAGCGGCAGTTGGGGCGGACAGGAATATCGCACCTGTCTCGAGATCAACTGGCTCAACGCCCATGGTCACAGCGCCTGGCTCATGTGCGATCCAAAGAGCGAGGTTTACCCGAAAGCACAGGAACTCGGCACGCGCGTCCTGACCATGCCGATGCGCTGGCGCATCGATCCGATTGCTTCATTGCGCATCTGGCTCTTCTGCCGCCGGCATCGCATCGACTTGATCAAGACTTACAGCTCGAAAGATCATTGGCTCTGCCTTCCGCTCTTTCTTTGTGGTTGGCCGGTGACGCGCGCGCGTTGCATCACCGATCCGCTCGGCAACAAAAGCCGCGCCTTCATTTATAGACACGGCTGCGCGAAAATTGTGGCCGATGCGCAGGTGATCAAGAAACAGCTGGTCGAGCAAAACGGAATCCCGCCGGAGAAAATCGACGTCATCGGTTCGGGTGTCGATCTTTCGAAATTCAAACCCGGGCGCGACGGAATGAAGTTTCGTCAGGAGATGGGCTTCGCCGCGGACACGCCGGTCATCGCCAACATCGGCATGATTCGCTCCGACAAAGGACAAATGAAGTTGATGAAGGCCGCGCTCGTCGTTTTGAAACAACGTCCCGATGCGCGTTTTATTTTTGTCGGCCAGGGAACGGGCGATCGCCTGCGCGAAAGAAAACTGCGGCAGGCGATTTACGATTCCGGCTTGGAAAATAAAATCATCATGCTCGGCTACCGCTGGGACACGCCCGACATCCTGGCCGCAGCAAATATGGTCGTGATTGCGTCGCTCTGCACGGAAGCTTCGCCCATCGTTTTGCGCGAGGCCTTCGCCAGCGGTCGTCCGGTTGTCTCCACGAAAATTGGCGATGTTCCTGAAATCATTCGCGACGGCGAGAACGGTCTCATGGTAGAGCCTTATGATTCCGATGCGCTCGCCGCATCGATCATGAAGTTTTTATCGGACGAAAAACTAGCGGCGCGCTGCGCGGCGAACGCGTTGGGTTACGCGCGCGATCATTTCTGTTTCGATCGCATGATGCGGGCAAAGGTAGATGTCGATCTTGCACTTATTCGATCGTACGCGGCACCGCTCAAGACCGAGGAGGAGAGTGAACCATCCTCGGTCGCTCCGGTAAGGAGCGCGGAATTGGTTTCATCCGATTGAGACGCGCCAATCGCGCCAAGCTGGCGTAACCTGTGCTCCTGCGAGATAATCGCGACGGGCAAAACAATGATGCCGCAAACTGAGAAAATCATCACGGAGCCGACCGCTCTCGGCGGTCGGAACTCGGTCGAGGGACTCACGCTAGAGGTAATTCGGGCCAACCCGAGGGTGCAAACTTTCATTCGTAAATCGGACGAAGCGCTGGCCATGATCGGCTACACGGAACATGGCGAACGGCATGCCAGTCTCGTGGCCAAGAACGCGCGGCGCATCCTGATGGAGCTGGGCTTCGACCGGCGGCCAGGCGAGCTTGCCGCGATCGCCGGCTACCTGCACGACATCGGCAATTCCGTAAATCGTGTCATGCATGCGCAAACAGGCGCCATGATTGCCTTGCGAATTCTTTCCGATCACGGCATGCCGGACGAAGAAATCCTTGAGGTCATCGGCGCGATCGGCAATCACCACGAGGCGGATGGATGCGCGATCAACGCCGTCGCGGCCGCGTTGATTCTCGCGGATAAGAGCGACGTTCACCGCAGCCGCGTGCGAAATCCCGACATGATCACCTTCGACATTCATGATCGGGTCAACTATTCCGTCGAGCACAGTGCATTAAAGATCGATACCGCGAGCAAACAAATCATTCTCGACCTGACCATCGACACAAAAATATCCGGCGTGATGGAATATTTCGAAATCTTCATGACGCGAATGCTGGCTTCGACCAAAGCGGCCAAGTTTTTGCAGACCAGCTTTAGCTTTATCGCAAACGGGATGCGGCTGTTTTAGGATCGTTAGGCGCCGTAAACGGCAAGGCGACCGCAGTCAGTGCTCCAATCAGGACTTCGGCAAGAGTGTTTCGGTTCTCGCGCGTTACCATGGTTCGGGCATATCAAATGCGCGCGACCGAATCAAATAATAAGGGCGCGCGGCGCAAGGTCGGCGCGTTCCGATGGAAATTAGATTGCAATCAGGTCTTCGAGAATCGCGCGCATATTGCGGATCGGCGTTGAATAATGGCCGCCGTCAGCAATAAAGCGCGCCGTGCAATTGGGAAGGCGCTTCGCGACTTCCTCCGCGACGCGAAACGAAAAGGCCCGGTCCAGTTTTCCGTGCCATAAACTCACCGGTAGATCGACATCTTCCAAGGCGAAGCCCCACGGTCGCGCATAAATTTCCGCATCGGCCAATACTCCGATGGCGGAAGCGCGCCATGCTTGTCGTTGGCTTTCGAAACAAGCGTCAAAGGCGCGGGCATCGCGCAAGACTTCTGCGTCGCACGGTTGCAAAAGTTTCAAGAGCATCGGCTGCGTGCGCCGCGGCGGTCGCAGCGAAAGAAGCGGACGCGCCAGGCGAAACGCGCAGCGCGAAAAGTTCGGATAATTCCCGTAACAGTGCAGCATCCATCGATAAAGTTTCAATAAACCGCTGTGATCGCTTAGTTCGGCGATGGGCGGTGCACCGCTGACAACGGCAATGGTGCGCACGCGCTCCGGCATCGCCCACGCCGCCGCATAGGCGTAGGGCGCACCGCCGGAGATGGCGAGCATGTGAAAGCGGTCGAGACCCAACCGATCGGCGACTTCGCGTAAGACCGGTGGCCAATCGAGTAATTTGCGATTCGGCCGAAATGAAGAGCCGCGAATGCCTGGCCGGTCCGGCGACAGAATCCGGACGCCAACGTGCTGCGCAGCTTCGTGGGTCAACTCGCCCATCGTGCGCGAGCTTGGCCAGCCGTGGCAAAAAATTACCGAAACGCCGTTTGGATCGCCGTATTCTTCAAAGGCAATGACATCGCCGTTCTTGAGCGTGACGAATTTTTCGGCGGGCGGTTCTTTGAGTGACATGAAAAACTTATCAGCGATTGCGTTGCAAGCCGGCAATGTGTGCTCCAAATTATATGCGAACGTCTTACCACTGTATTTCGAATTATTAGTATGAACGATCACTCACAACCGCCGTTTGGGAAAATCGAGGTGCATGGTGGCGGACTCGGCGCGCCATCCCCCGAGCAAGTGGAGAAGCGCGCCCGTGAGATCGCATTGATCGACGAACGCGACCCCGATGAATTTACCGATGCGGATTGGAACCAGGCCCGGCGTGAGCTTCTGGGCGAGACCGTTCCGCCACCGCCGGAAGAGAGTGAAGAAGCCGCGAAGATGGAAGAGGAGTGGGAAGTAACGCCGGACGATCGAGGACATCGCGTGCCGCGGCCGGGCGTAGACGAGAATGAAGAAACGCTCGGTGAGCATCTTTTTACCGATGGCGTCGAAGAGGCGTCGCGGGATCAAATGCTCGAGGCGCGCAAAGAAGAACTCGAAGAGGAGGGCGGAATTACTTGAGTCCAGCCGCGGCCGCGACAATTGAACAACCGCCGGCCGCGAAGTCACGCGCACCGGGAACGGCCGAGGCATTGCTCGCCCGTTTTCACGAAGTGCGCGATTTCAGCACGCGGCTTTGCCAGACGCTCGCGCCGGAGGATTACGTCGTGCAATCGATGCCGGACGTCAGTCCAACCAAATGGCATCTCGCGCACACGACCTGGTTCTTTGAGACATTTATCCTGAAAAAATGGATTCCGAAATATCAGCCGGAGGTGCCGGAATACGCGTATCTCTTTAATTCCTACTACAACGCTGCCGGCGACATGCATCGCCGCGATCTGCGCGGCTTGATCTCGCGGCCGACGGTCGAAGAAACGCGGCGATACCGCTCTTCAGTCGATTCCTACATCGACAATCTCATTTCGAACGCGCGCGAAGAAGTTTTCGCTGAAATCGAGCCGCTCCTCATCCTCGGCATTCATCACGAGCAGCAACATCAGGAACTGCTTGTCGCCGACATCAAACACGTCTTGGCGCAAAACCCGCTGCATCCTGTTTTTCGCGAGAGAAAGATCGACATCGTCCCTTCCAAGACTGCGCCGATGAACTTTGTCGAGTTTGATGAAGAGATTGTCGAGATTGGTCACAACGGCGCCGGATTTTCCTACGACAACGAAGGTCCGCGCCACCGCGCCCTGATTCTTCCGTTTGCGTTGGCGACGCGACCGGTCACGAACGGAGAATTTCTCGAGTTTATCGAAGACAACGGTTACGCGCGCTCCGAGTTCTGGCTCTCGCTGGGTTGGACGACAGTGAATGAACAACGCTGGCAGGCGCCGCTCTACTGGACCAAACGTGACGGCGAGTGGTGGAATTTCACGCTCTCGGGAATGCGTCGAGTCGGGGAAGCCGAGCCGGTCACACACCTCAGTTATTTTGAAGCGGACGCCTATGCGAACTGGGCCGGTGCGCGGCTGCCAACCGAATTCGAATGGGAGCGCGCCGCGGCCGACCTTCCGATGAATGGAAACTTCGTTGAGAGCGAACGCTTCCATCCGCAACCAACTGGAGATCAGGGACAAGATCGACATCTTTCGCAAATGTTCGGCGACGTTTGGGAATGGACACGCAGCGCCTATTCCCCCTACCCCGGTTATCGCGCCGCGCCCGGGGCTCTTGGCGAATACAACGGCAAGTTCATGTGCAACCAATATGTCTTGCGCGGCGGTTCCTGCGCCACCTCGCGCACGCACATTCGGCCGACTTATCGCAACTTTTTCCAGCCGGAAAAGCGCTGGCAGTTCAACGGGATCCGTCTCGCTCGCGATCTTTCATGAGCCCGACGGCACACGGAGCCGCGCTCGAGCTCGAGGCGGCAAAATCAGATTTCCTGCGCGAAACGATCGCGGGTCTCGCGAGCAACCCGCGCACGTTGCCGTGCAAATTTTTCTACGACGAGCGCGGCGCACAGTTGTTTCAACAGATTTGCGAGCTGCCGGAATATTACATCACGCGGACCGAGCTTGGGATTCTCCGGCTCCACGGCGCCGAAATGGCGAAGGCATTGGGCGAACAGATCGAATTGATCGGTCTCGGCACGGGCGCCGGAACGAAGACGCGAATTCTTCTCGAAGAACTGAAAGAGCCGGCCGTTTACATTCCGATCGACATCTCGCGGGAGCAGCTCCAGAACTCGACGGCACGCTTTCGCAAAATCTTTCCGCGGTTGGAAATCCTGCCGGTTTGCGCGGATTACCTCGAGCATTTCGAGCTGCCGCTGCCGCGAAAACCATCTTCGCGCAGCGTCGTTTACTTTCCCGGGTCGACCATCGGTAATTTCGAACCGCGGGCTGCCACCGATTTTTTACGCCGCATGGTTGATTTTTGCGGCGAAGGCGGCGGCCTGCTTATCGGCGTCGATCTCGACAAAGATCGAGATATCATCGAGGCCGCCTACAACGATCGCCAGGGCGTGACCGCTGACTTCAATCTGAATTTGCTCAGTCGCATCAATCGCGAGCTCGGCGCTAACTTCGATGTAACCAACTGGCGACATTGCGCGATTTACAACGCGAATGAAGGCCGCATCGAAATGTATTTGATTAGCGAGATCGGCCAGACTGTTCATATCGAAGATCGACAGTTTCATTTCAGCGCCGGCGAAAAAATCGTCACGGAATTTTCCTACAAGCACACACCGGAAGGTTTTAGCGCACTCGCCCGCGAGGCGGGCTTCGACTTCGAAGCGATGTGGACGGACGAAGCGCGCTTATTTGGTGTTTTCTATTTCACCGTGAAACTGTAGCCGTCGCCTTCTGGGCGACGCGAATGCCGTGCCAACGTTCGCCTTCACCCCGCGCTTCGCAGAGCGAAGCGACTACAGATGAGCGCGCTGGTCCAACTTGTCGATGTTAGCAAGCGCTACGCTGATGCGCCGGCGTTGCAGCCGACAAACCTCTCGATCGAGCGCGGCAAGACCACCGTGTTAATCGGACCGAGCGGTTGCGGCAAATCGACCCTGCTCCGCCTTATCATTCGTCTGATCGAGCCGGACAGCGGCACCATCACTTTCGACGGCGCGCCGATGACCCGCGAAAACATCGACGTGTTGCGCCGCCGCATCGGCTACGTCATTCAGGAAGGCGGTTTGTTTCCGCATCTGACCGCGCGCGCGAATATCCTGTTGCTGCCGCGTCATCTGGGAAAGAGCGACGAGGAATTACGACCGCGCCTTTTGGAATTGTGCGCTCTGACAAGGTTTCCCGAGAATTTGCTGCCGCGCTATCCGGTCGAGCTTTCCGGCGGCCAGCGTCAGCGCGTCAGCCTGATGCGTGCGCTCATGCTTTCGCCGGAGCTGCTTCTGCTCGATGAGCCCCTCGGCGCGCTCGATCCGCTCGTGCGCGCAGGTTTGCAGAAAGACCTGAAGGAAATCTTTGCGCGTTTGCAACAGACCGCGCTGCTGGTGACGCACGACTTGGCCGAAGCCGCTTATCTTGGCGATGAGATTGTGCTCATGAACGAAGGCCGCATCATCCAACGCGGTTCGATTGTCGATTTTCGCGAAAGGCCGGCGAACGAATTCGTTTCGGAGTTTATTAACGCGCAGCGCGCGCTTGTGCTGACATGAAACGAATCAGGAAAGCAGGAAAAAAGGAAAAGAGTATTCGCATTGGGTTTGGCAGCAGTTTCGGCTTCGTTTCCTGCTTTCCTGCTTTCCTAATTCTAACTGCTTCGATTTCGGCCGCGCCAGTCACCATCGGCTCGAAAAAATTCACCGAGTCTTATGTCCTTGGCGAAATTGCAAAGCGCGTGCTGAACGAAGCCGGGATTCCCGCCGAACATCGACAAGGGATGGGCGGCACGATCATTCTTTGGGAAGCGCTGCGCGGCGCGCAAATCGACGTGTATCCGGAATATACGGGGACGATTGCCGAGGAAATCTTGAAGGATCGACTATCGAATTCGCCGCAGCTGATGCGCGAGGCGCTTGCGAAGTTTGGCGTCGGCATGACGGAATCGCTCGGATTCAACAACACTTACGCGCTGGTCATGCGTCGCGACCAAGCACAAAAGCTCGGCCTTCGCACCATTAGCGATCTGCAAAAGCATCCGGAGTTGAAGTTCGGACTCACGCACGAATTCCTGGATCGCCAGGATGGGTGGCGGCCCCTGGCTGCGCGTTATCACCTCAACCCGAAAAATATCGTCGGGATCGATCACGCGCTTGGTTATGCCGCGCTCGCAAAAAGCTCGATCGATGTGAAAGATGCCTATTCGACTGACGCGAAGATCGCCGAGTACGATCTCGTCGTTCTGGAGGACGATCAGCACTTTTTTCCGCAATATCAGGCGGTCTACTTGTTTCGACTTTCGCTGCCGACGCCGGCCATGACCGCGTTACGCAAACTCGAAGGCACGATCGATGAAACGCGAATGATTCAGCTGAATGCCGAAGCAGAGCGCACGAAAGACTACGCGCGAGCAGCGAATTTGTATTTCGATCCCAACGCAAGATCGACAATTCCATCTGGCGAATCATTCAGGCACAAACTCGCGCGCTGGACGCTGCGACATCTCGAGCTCGCAGGATTCTCACTGTTGCTTGCAGTGATTGTCGGCGTGCCCCTTGGGATTCTCGCCAGTCGTGGTGGGGCCGCCGGTCACGGCATCCTTGCCTTCGCCGGGATCGTGCAAACGATTCCCTCGCTCGCTTTGCTGGCATTGCTGGTGCCCCTGCCCTTTTTTGGAATCAGCGCGCGCACGGCAATTGCCGCGCTTTTTCTTTACGGATTGCTTCCGATCGTGCGGAACACTGCTACTGGTTTGCAGGACATCGCCCAACCGATTCGCGATTCCGCAATTGCGCTCGGCCTCGAACCCGGCGCGCGGCTGCGAAAGATTTATTTGCCGATCGCATCGCGCTCCATCCTGGGCGGAATCAAAACGAGCGCGGTCATCAATGTCGGCACGGCGACACTGGCCGCATTGATCGGCGCTGGTGGACTAGGCGAACCGATCTTGAGCGGGCTCAACTTGAACGATCACGTCACGATTTTGCAGGGCGCGATCCCCGCGGCGGTGCTCGCGTTGCTCGTGCAATGGAGCTTCGATCTGCTCGACCGGATTTTGATTCCGAAAGGCCTGCGGTTATAAGATCGACAATGGCAATCGCGTCGATCAATCCGGCCACAGGCGAAAAGCTGAAAGATTTCGCCGCGTTCAACGATAAGGAAATCGAAAAGCGATTGGCTCGCGCCGAGCAGGCGTTTGCACATCATCGCCGGGAACCGTTCGCCAAGCGCGCGCAATTGATGGTGGCGGTAGCTTCCCTGCTCGAGCAGGAGAAGGAGCAACTTGCGCGCGTCATCACGCTCGAGATGGGCAAACTGTTGCGCGGTGCGATGGATGAGGTTGAGAAATGCGCCCGGGGCTGCCGGTTTTATGCCGAGAACGCGGAACGCTTTCTCGAAGATGAGCCGGCACAAACAAGCGCCGCGCGAAGTTACGTCACCTATCAACCGATGGGTCCGGTCTTTGCGATCATGCCGTGGAACTTTCCGTTCTGGCAGGTGTTTCGTTTTGCCGCGCCGGCGTTGATGGCGGGAAATGTCGGCCTGCTCAAACATTCGGCCAACGTGCCGCAATGCGCGCTCGCGATCGAAGACCTTTTTCGTCGCGCCGGTTTCGATGAAGGCATTTTTCAAACGTTGCTCATTGAAGCGGCGCAGGCCGAGAAGGTGATTGTCGATCAAAGAGTAAAGGCCGTGACACTGACCGGGAGCGATCGCGCCGGCAGCGCGGTCGCAAGCGTCGCCGCGCGCGAGATCAAAAAGAGTGTGCTCGAACTTGGCGGAAGCGATCCCTTCATCGTTATGCCGAGCGCGGATTTTGAAGAGGCCGTTTCGACCGGAGTGAAAGCGCGAATGATCAACACCGGCCAATCGTGCATCGCCGCGAAAAGATTTTTCATCGCCGACCAGGTTTACGACAAATTTCTGAAGGAGTTCGTCGAACGAATTCGGTCCCTCAAAGTCGGGGACCCGCTCGATGAAGAGACCGAGATCGGCCCGCTCGCGACCGAAAATATTTTGAATGGCGTGCACGAACAGGTGCAGAAGAGTGTCGCCGCCGGCGCGAAATTGTTGACGGGTGGAAACCGTATTCACGGTCCAGGTTTCTTCTACGAGCCAACCGTGCTTGTCGATGTACCGAAAGACTCGCCGGCTTTTCGCGAAGAAATTTTTGGTCCGGTCGCGTCGGTTTTTCGCGTACGCGACAACGCCGAGGCCATCGAAATGGCAAACGATAACGTTTACGGACTGGGCGCGAGCGTCTGGACGACCGACCAAAAAGAACAGGAACTCTTCGCCTCGGAATTGGAAACCGGAATGGTGTTCGTTAACGCCATGGTCGCTTCCGATCCGCGTTTGCCGTTTGGCGGAGTGAAGCGCTCCGGCTTCGGACGCGAGCTTGGCGCCGCCGGCATCCGGGAATTCACGAATACAAAAACCGTTTGGATCGGTTGATCATTTGGTCGGCGCAAATTGATCGTCCTTGTTCTTGAACAGGATGTTGAACGTGGTGAGCGAGCCGTAACAGCGAGTAATGTATTGTTGCATCTCGAACTTATCGGCGTCGCTGAGTTTATCGCTCGCATTCACCTTTTGCTCGAGCACGCGCAGGTTGTTGCGAATCATAACGATCTTGTGAAAGAACGTTTCGAGCGGCACCTCCTTTGGTTGGAGAGATGTGTCGGCCGATTGCAGAACAAGCGTGCCGCCCTGCCAGCGATTGGCCAGCCCTTCGACAACGGTATCTTCTTTTTCGAGTCCCAACGCTTCGACCATCGCCTGCGCGGTGTCGCGAATCAGGTTCGCGAGCGGGACCTGCAGCTCGCGCAATGTTGCGGTTGGCTCCGCCGATGCGAGATCGGCCGACGCTGGATCCAGTGTTCGCGGCGCGTCGTCGAAAGAAATATCGGCGGTGTGTTCGGTTAAGGCTTTGACCACGCCGACGCCGTAGCGCGGATGGTTCACTTTCATTCTGATGTGCAGATTCTCGATGTTGAGCGCCATATATCCGCCACCCTCTGAGATGTTCGCGAAAGCTCAACCTCGTTTTTAGTTGTCTCTTGCGGGCGCGGCCGCGCATTCTTCCTCCCGTTCATGGCCACGTCGAAAGTGATCAAACATCCGCCAGGGTTTCGACCTCGGCGCGGTCTCAACTGGGCTTTTGTCGGCCTGCTCTACACCTCGTTTTACATGTGCCGCTACAATCTCTCGATCGCGAACAGCGCGATCAGCGGCGAATTCGGATTCACTAAGGCGCAGATCGGCAACATCATCACGACGGCGCTGCTCGCCTATGCCTGCGGACAAATTGTGAATGGATTGCTCGCGGACCGTTTCGGCGGAAAACGCGCGATGCTCATCGGCGCAGCCGGAACAATCGTAATGAACATCTTGTTCGGCGTCGCGTCCTTCTGGGGATTGCTCTGGCTCTTCGTGGTGATCCGCGGAATCGACGGCTATTTGCAGGCGTTCGGCGCGCCCGGCATGGTGAAGATCAACGCCGCGTGGTTTCGTCCCAATGAGCGCGGCCGCTTCGCCGGCATCTTCGGCTTCATGATCAATCTCGGCCGGTTCGGAATTTTCAAACTCGGGCCGGCCTTGCTCGCGGGATTTTTGTTTCTCGGCTTGATCCGAATCCCGCCATTGCACTGGCGCTGGCTTTTCTGGATTCCGGCCGGGATTGCGCTGCTGATTGGAACGTGTATGGCGCTGATCGTGAAAGACACGCCGGAAGAAGTGAATTTCCCTCCGGTAAATCCCGAGGAAGAAACTGGCGGACAGGTGCAGGCGAAGGTTGTCGACGTTTTGAAAACCATCGCGACTAACCCGGTGGTTTGGATCATCGCTCTGGCATATGCGTGCACCGGCGCGGTGCGACAAGGGATCGACCAATGGTTTCCGCGCTTCGTGCAGGAAGTACATCACATCGATTATCAGTCCGCTCGCTTTCAGTTCCTGGGATTTTTGATTCCGTTTGTCGCATCGGCTGGCTCGCTCGCATCCGGTTACATTTCGGACATCATCTTCAAGGGACGCCGTGCGCCGGTCGCCGCCGGTCTCTATTTTTTGGAAACGCTGATCATTCTTGCGGCCGCTCAGTTTCACACTGCGAACGCCGCAATTGTTTTTCTTGTGCTCATCTCCCTAACCGCAAACGCAACGCACTCCATCCTCGGCACCGCCGCCGCGATGGATATCGGCGGCGCGAAGATGGCGGGCTTTGCCTCGGGCGTAATCGATTCATTCCAGTACTTTGGCGGCAGCCTGGCCGGATATTTTCTTGGCGCGTTGCTCGATCGCAGTTGGGGAAATTATTTTTACTTCATGGCGCCGTTCGGAATCGTCGGCGGTTGCCTGATGCTTTCCATTCTCGGCCGCGTGACTTTGAGCAAACAGCCGCGCGCGGTTAAAGCTTAAACAAATCCAGCTGCTCTCTTCGGCGCCGGAATGAGGCGGTCGATAGCTGACGTCGTCCACCAAATCCGGCGCGGCGGCAGCTGATTTCAAACATGGACGCGATTTGTTCAGAGAAAATCCCCTCGCCTTTGATTCGCGATCCCCAACGCGTGTCGTTTAGTTTCGCGCCGCCGCGAATATCTCGAATGCGACCCAGAACCTTCGCTTTTCGATCCGGGAAATGTTCGTCGAGCCATTTCTCGAAAAGCGGCGCGACCGCCCAGGGCAAGCGCACAATCGTGTATCCGGCGAATTGCGCTCCAGCGTTCGCGCATGCTTCGACGATTCTTGGAATCTCCTGATCGGTTAATCCCGGAATGATTGGCGCCACCATGACGCCGACCGGAATTCCAGCGGTGCGCAATGTGGCGATCGCTTCAAGGCGCGCGGCCGGAGCGGATGTTCGCGGCTCGAGCACGCGTTGTAGATTTGGATCGAGCGACGTTACCGAGATGTTCACCGCCGCGGCGTCATGGGATGCGAGCTCGCCGAGAAGATCGACATCGCGCGTGACCAGACGATTTTTTGTGATGATGGCGACCGGGTTTCGAAACTTGGCCAAGACCTCCAAACAACCGCGCGTGATCTTGAGCCGGCGTTCAACCGGTTGATACGGATCGGTCACGCCGCTCATGACGAGGACCTGCGGGTTCCACCGTGGCGACGAAAGCTCCGCTTCGAGTAACTGCGGCGCATCCGTTTTGACCATGATCTTACTTTCAAAATCGAGCCCGGCAGAAAAGCCGAGATATTCGTGGGTCGGTCGCGCGTAGCAATAGATGCACCCGTGCTCGCAACCGCGATACGGGTTGAGGCTCGTTTCAAAGCCGACGTCCGGACTGTTGTTGCGACTGATAATCGTCTTGGTCGCGTCCTGAAAGAATTGCGTGCTGCGAGCTGGCCGTTCGTCCTCGGTAAGATCGACATCGACGAGGTCGACTTCATTAACATCGACGTGGAGTTTCTCGAAACGATTCGCCGGGCTCCAGGAGGCGCCACGGCCGTGGATCGCTTCGGTGCTCTGAGGTGTCTCCTTGATGACGGGGTTGAATTTCTTCCCGCCTCCTTTGGAGTTCCCTCGGGTCCTCATCACGATAAGTTCACATGAACATAACTATATGTCGAGCCATGTTCTACTGAACAGTTTTCGGCCAGAAGCCTCCCCGGTTTGCTCAACCCCCGCTCGATGGCACAATTGTCGCGATCAACGACATCGGAGGGGTGGCAGAGCGGTTGAATGCACTGGTCTTGAAAACCGGCAGGGCGCAAGCCCTCGTGAGTTCGAATCTCACCCCCTCCGCCATTTTCATTTTCGATTTCCGATTTGCGATTTTCGATTGGGCAGCGCAGAACAAGCGCTAACCAACTCCGACATCTCGCTTTGAAATCCGCCATTCGAATTTTTGCGTTCTTTGCTTCGTGCGTGCTTTTCCACGCAGCCGGCACTTGGAGCATTCCGCTGATCGATCGGGACGAGCCGCGGTTCGCTGAAGCGTCGCGCGAAATGATCGAGCGCGGCGATTACGTCATTCCGTATTTCAACGACGAGTATCGCTTCGATAAACCTCCCCTCACCTACTGGGCGCAAATTGCGAGTTACAAAATCTTTGGACAAAACGATTTCGCGGCGCGTTTTCCGTCCGCTGTCGCAGCGGGGCTGATTGCATTGTCGATCTTCGCCTGGGGCCGGCGACTGGCCGACGAGCGTATCGGCTTATGGGCGGCGATCATTTTTTCCCTCTCGCTGCAAACAGTTATCCACGCCAAGGCCGCCGTAGCCGACATGTGGCTGGTGCTTTTCGTTACGTTGGCGCATTGGGCCGGCTACGAATTGATTTTCGCGAACAGCAAACGCTCAACATCCAACGCCTTTTGGTGGACAATATTCTATGTATCGCTCGCGTTCGCGTTTCTCGCCAAAGGCCCAATCGGGCTTGTCCCGATTCTGACTGCAGTAGCGGCTACCTTCTTCTTGCGTGAGCCAGGGCTGACGCGCCGCTTCAAGTTCTTACTCGGGATAGCGCTAATGCTAGCGATTGTTTGTTTGTGGGGAATTCCTGCGCTCGTCCGGACGCACGGAGAATTTTTCTCCGTTGGAATAGGGCGTCATGTCGTGGGGCGTTCGTTCACAGCGATGGGCGGTCACGGCGCCCGCTCGTTCGGAATCTATTTGCTCCTCGTCCCCTTTTATTTCGTGACCGTATTCTTCAGCTTCTTTCCATGGTCGTTGAAGCTGCCCTGGCTGGTGAAACGACTGCGCGCCGAGCGCGATAAGATCGACATCTACCTGCTTTGCGGCATCGCGATCGTGTTCGGTATTTTTACTTTCGTCACGACGAAGCTGCTGCACTACACTCTGCCGGCGTTTCCATTGCTCGCGCTCTTGTTGGCGCGGCGCTGGTTCGCGGAGAAAATGCCGACCGCATTTTTGAAACGCACGGCTACGACCGTCGCTTGCGTTTATCTCACTCTCGCCCTTATGGTCGCGCCATTCACGGCTTCGTTCTTCCCGTCGCGCGAGCTTTTTCGACAGTCACGAGATTACTTGAAGCCGGAGATGAAGTTCGCTGCGCTCGATTACAAGGAGCCGAGTCTGGTCTGGTATTTCCGCAGCCGGGTGCGCGAGTTCATGCGCACGTGGGAGATGCATCCTGGCGCGGTGCAACCGTTCATGGAACAAACCGGTCCGCGCTTCGTCGTCGTTCCGACCGATGTGGCGAACAAAATTTATCCACGCTTGCCTGAGGGCTGGAAGAGTTTTTCCACGCGTGGGTTTAACGCAGTGAAAGGTAAACGCAGCGATCTAACCTTAATCTTGAAGCCGGAATAATCACCGCAGAGATCGCGGAGCACACGGAGATAATGTTTGCTTTCAATTTATCTCTGCGATCTCCAGGTCCTCTGTGGTAAATCATCTTCGACATGATCACGTTTCTCGATGGCAAGCTGGTCAACGCGCTCCCGACCCAGGCGATTGTCGATGTTAGCGGCGTCGGTTACGAAGTTTTCATTCCGCTCTCGAGCTACGACAAACTGCCATCGGTGGGTCAGCCGATTCGGATCCTGACGCATCTTCATGTCCGCGAAGACGCGCAAATTCTTTACGGATTCATGACCCCGGCGGAGCGCGACTTATTTCGTTTGCTCGTCAACAACGTGAGCGGCATCGGGCCGAAGCTGGCACTGGCCGTCCTGAGCGGAATGAGCGTGGACAATTTCAAGGCCGCGGTCGTGAATTCCGATGTCGCGGCGCTTTCGAAGATCAGCGGACTCGGCAAAAAGACGGCGGAACGGATCGTCCTGGAATTAAAAGACAAGGTGGGCGTAGCGGCGGCGTGGGAAGCGGCCAGCGCCGCGCATGCGCCGACCGAAGAGCAAGAGCGAGCGAATGAAGCCGTGCTCGCCTTGATCGCCCTCGGGTATAAACAAGTGGAAGCGCATCGTACCGTTCGTGAGCTGCAGGAAAAGGAACGCGACAAATCGGCCGAAGAACTGCTCAAGCTCGCGCTGAAACAAATGGCTTCGGGGAGATAAAGGGCAAACGTCCAACGCTCAACGTTCAACTTTCAACATCTAATGCAGAGACTCTGTAATTGAGCGTTGGACGTTGAGCGTTGGACGTTGAACGTTTGCTGCGAAATGCTGGTTCAAGACGACAAACTCTCCGCTATTCGCAGTGCGATCCCGCCCCACGGCCTTTTTGCGGAAAAGGATTGGCTTCTTTCGCCTGATGCTTTTCCGATCGAAGATCGGTTCGCGCGTGAGCTCGAACAGCTCGGCCATCGATTGTTCGTTTTCCAGCGCGCCTGTAATCAGCTTTATCAGCTCAGCGTTAAAGGAAAACAACCGGACTGGGTCGCTCGTTATCTCGATGCTGGAAAACCGAAAGAACTGATTGAGTTTTCGCGAGAGAAACAATTTCGCGACGACCTGCCGCGTGTGATTCGGCCCGACCTTGTTTTGACTGACGACGGTTACACAATTGCGGAAATCGATTCCGTTCCGGGGGGAATTGGACTCACCGGCTGGCTCAACCGGACCTATGCCGGGTTCGAGCGTGAGATCATCGGGGGCGCGGATGGAATGGTGGATGGATTTCACAGTGTGTTACCACGCTGCGGCGACATCGTCATATCCAAAGAAGCCTCAACCTACCGGCCCGAAATGGAGTGGATGGTAGCACGTTTGAAAGACCGCCACTGCGATTGCGAGTGGCGCGTCGTGGCCGCGGAAAATTACGAACCGCAGCCGGGCCGTGACGTTTACCGGTTCTTCGAGCTCTTCGATCTGCCGAACATTCCGGGCATCGAAAAGACGTTGCGCGCGGTCACCGAGGGGAAAATCAAAATCACGCCGCCGATCAAACCTTATCTCGAAGAGAAAATGTGGTTCGCACTTTTCTGGATGCAGCCGCTGCGCGAATTCTGGCGACGCGAACTTGGCGACAAATATTTTCAGCAATTGCAGGAGGTCATTCCTTACAGCTGGCTCCTTGATCCCACTCCGTTACCGCAGCACGCCGTCATTCCACGTTTAGAGATTCACGATTGGCGTGAAGCCGGCGCCTTCAGTCAGAAAGATCGACATCTTCTCTTAAAAGTGAGCGGATTCTCACCGCTTGGTTGGGGCAGCCGCGGCATCGCGCTCGGCAGCGATCTCCCACACGCTGAGTGGCAGCAGCGGATCGAAAATGCGCTCGCTACTTTCGACACATCGCCAACTATCCTGCAAAAATTTCACAAAGGTCGGCTTTTCGAACATCGATACTGGGACGTTAAGTCCGGCGAATTGAAAACAATGAAGGGCCGCGTCCGGCTTTGTCCTTATTACTTTGTTGAAGAAAACAAAGTTAAACTAGGCGGTGCATTGGCCACGATTGTCCCGGCCGACAAAAAGCTTCTGCACGGAATGAGCGACGCCATTCTCGTGCCGACAAAGGTCGCACCCGAAAAATAGCGGATGTTTCGACGCGCCGAACCGGAGCGAGCGAGCGGCGAATGGATTGAATCGTGTGTCCCGGCGCGATTGGATCGCTTGCCGTGGAGTCGCTGGCATTGGTTAATTGTCATTGCCCTGGGCGCGACTTGGATCCTCGACGGCCTGGAAGTGACATTGGCTGGCGCGCTCGGCGGGATCCTGACGCGCCGTGAAACGCTTGGATTGACCGACGCGCAAGTCGGAGCGAGCGCGACTTTCTACCTGGCCGGCGCCGTTCTTGGCGCGCTTCTTTTCGGCTACGCGACCGATCGCCTCGGCCGGAAGAAACTCTTTTTCGTTACCGTCGCGATTTATCTTACCGCTACTGGACTAACGGCGTTCTCGTGGAATTTCGCGAGCTACGCTTTCTTTCGCGCGTTGACCGGCGCGGGCATCGGTGGTGAATACGCAGCGATCAATTCCGCGATTGATGAATTGATTCCGGCGCGGGTTCGCGGCCGCGTTGATTTAATGATCAACGGTTCCTACTGGTTTGGCGCGGCCATCGGTGCGCTCGCCACGATTGTGTTGCTCGATCCGCAACATTTTCCGATCTGGCTCGGCTGGCGTTTCGCTTTCGGGATCGGCGCAACCCTCGGCCTCTTCGTTATGTTCGTCCGACAATGGATCCCGGAAAGCCCGCGTTGGTTGATGATTCACGGACGGAACGACGAAGCGGAGATGATTGTCGATCTTGTGGAAAGCCAAATCCCTTCGGCGGTCATAGACCGCCGCTACAGTGATGCGCCACCGATAAGAATCAAAACGCGAACGCACACGCCTTGGCGTGAAATCTGGAATGCAATTGTCTACGAACATCGGCGACGTTCGGTGCTAGGTCTGGTGCTGATGACGGCCCAGGCGTTTTTTTACAACGCGATCTTCTTCACGTATGCGCTCGTCTTGATGCGGTTCTACGGCGTGCCTGAGAAAAATGTTGGCGCTTACCTGTTGTGGTTCGCGCTTGGAAACGCCCTGGGACCCTTCGTGATCGGACATTTGTTCGATACGATTGGCCGCAAACAAATGATCGCCGCGACCTACGGTTTAGCCGGCATCCTACTTGCGCTGACGGGCTGGCTGTTTCATGCGGGACTGCTCACGGCGCAGACGCAAACGCTCGCGTGGACAATTATTTTCTTTATCGCGTCAGCCGCCGCAAGCTCCGCGTATTTGACGGTCAGCGAAATTTTCCCGCTCGAAATTCGCGCATTGGCGATCGCCATCTTCTACGCGATTGGAACTCTCGCCGGCGGTGTGTTCGCGCCATTGTTGTTCGGATGGATCATCGGAACCGGATCCCGCACGGGATTATTGATTGGTTATTTGTTCGCCGCCGCGTTGATGATCATTGGCGCGCTGGTTGAACTCTGGATTGGCGTTCCAGCGGAACGTCGGTCGCTGGAACATATCGCCGCGCCTCTATCGAGCCGGGATTGAAAGCTGGCAGCGGTGAATCGGCCCGGCTGGAGTCAGTTCGCTGCAATAAAGATGAAAGGCAGTGACGCGGATCATTCCAGCATCGAGCTCGGCATTTGATTTGAAAAACTTTCGCAGCGCGCCTTCGGGAACATCGCGGCAGCGCGCGAGCGTGATGTGCGGATGCCAGGGGCGCAGGTCTGCTTCCGGCCCGACGGCGAGAGCGGCTTCCTGCACGCGCTTGTGGAGTTGAAACAAATGCGGATGACCCGAGCCGACGCCAACCCAAATGATTTTCGGCGGACCTTTCGGTGGAAATTTGCCGAGGCCTTCGATCGGGAGAAAGAACGCGCGGAACTCGATCGCGCTGAGTTTTTCGCGCAAGGCAAGATCGACATCTTCCGGCACATCGGGGAAGAAACCGAGAGTGAGGTGCATTTGATCGCCGGCGGTCCACCGCGCTCCGGGAATGTGCGGGTCAAGATCGACCAGTATTTTTTCGATGGCTGCCGGGAGATCGATCGAAACGAAGAGGCGCTTGGTCTTCAACTTTAATCACGAAGCTCGGAGCCGCGGCGCGCTTCATCGCCGCTTGCGCTAACGCGGGAGGGCAAAAACGCATTGACCAATTTCATCACGTATCCGGTCAGATTTGGAAAGACCGCGTTGGCCGCGATGATGAAGTACGCCGTCAAAGGCATGACAAGCGCGGGTTGGCCTCGCCGGCATGCGGCAAGTATTTTTCGCGCGGCGCGCTTCGCGGAAATGGAAGCAAACGGCAGCTTGCTTGAAAGATCGAACCATTTGAATTCGGCCGAATGATCGCCTTTGAATTTCACGTGGACTTGCGAGCCCGTGCGCATCATTCCCGGCGTAACGGTAGTGACATAAATCTTGTCGCGACTGAGTTCGGCGCGGATCGCATCGGAAAAGCCAGTGAGCGCGAATTTGCTCGCGGAGTACGGCGCCATGTGCGGCACCGCGATTTTTCCACCGATCGACGAGATGTTGACGATGCGTCCGGCGCCCTGCTTTCGCATTTGCGGAACGACTTGCAGGGTCAAGACGAACGGCGCCCACAAATGCAAACGCATGGCGCGATCAAAATCCTCGACTTGCATGTGATCGAAAGGACCGACCTCGATAATCCCGGCGTTATTGATCAAGATGTCGATCTTGCCGAAGCAGTGGATGCTTTGCTCGATGGCCGAGTGTATTTGAGCGGCATCGAGCAAATCACATGGAAGCGTTAGAACTTCGCCGCCTTCTTTCATCAACTGCATTTTGGCGCGATTCAGTTCGTCCGGATTGCGCGCGAGCAAAGCGACTTTACCGCCTCGAGCGCAAATTTCCCGCGCGATCGCAAAGCCGAGCCCGCGCGAACCACCGGTGATGAGGGCGACTTTATCCTTGAGCATGTATCGCCGTGTTCGAAGCAGGCGAACAAGCAGCCAGGCGGCCAAAAGAAAACCGACGGCGAGCACCAAACGCAAAGTCATTGTCGCAAGGATATGCGACGGTCATAGACCGCCGCTACAGTTATTAGGAGTGCTTGCGATTGAAACGCGCGATTTCGCGTTGTGTCTCACGATCGACGGCGCGTTTCTTTAAATCGGCGCGTTTGTCGCGGGCTACTTTTCCCTGGGCGACGCCGAGCTCGGCTTTGAGTTTCCCGTTCTTCCAATAAAGCCTGAGCGCAACCAGAGCGCGCCCGCTGACCTGGGTCTCGCCGTAAAGTTTGTCGATCTCATGCCGATGGAGCAAAAGTTTGCGCACGCGTTTCGCAGCCGGCACTTCGATGCTGGCCTGCGCATAGGGCTGAATGTCGGCGTTATAGAGAAAGGCCTGACCATTCTCGATGCGGGCGAAAGCGTCGGCGATGTTGGCATTGCCGGCTCGAACCGACTTTACTTCGCTGCCTTTTAATTCGATGCCAGCTTCGTAGCGCTCGAGAATATGAAAATCGCGCAGCGCCTTTCGATTGATGATCGACTCGGCGGCCATGAAAGAACACGGGCGCGATGCCCGTGCCACGGGTTAGGCGCTCTCGGAGTTTTTAAGCGACTCGTAGGTGAGCTTGCCGGCGATGATCTCTTTGAGAGCAATGTCGGTGAGCGACGCGCGCGGACCCGCCTCTACCATCGGCCGATGGCCCAAGCCGAGCTGACGCACACGTTTGGAGACAACGTTGATCAGGAGTTGCTGGTTTGGGATCACTTGAGCTGCTTCCTGGAGAAGGTGAGTCGTCATATTACGCAAGGATCTAACCGCGCGTGTTGGCTCGGTCGGGAATTGGAGAATGGCGGGCGCGGGCGGAAGGATGGAAGTGGCGAGCATACGAAGCAAAAAACGAACCGTGATTTTGCTGGCGCGATGGCGGGTTGTCAAACGGATTTGTTAACGACGCTGCTTGCCAGCGGCGCGAGATTGCGCGAAATAAGGCCGCGTCCGCCTTCGCCAAGGCTACGGCGGGACAAGCAAAATAAACTTTCGGTGACGGGCTGTGGCTCAGCTTGGTAGAGCGCCTGCCTCGGGTGCAGGAGGCCGTGGGTTCAAATCCCACCAGCCCGATGAAATATTGGTTCAATCAGCACTCATTTGCATCTCTGGGTGCGAATTAAATTATATGAGTAATCTGCTTAAGTTCCTCACAGCGATAATTGTAGCGATTCAGGTCGGCGCCTTACCCTTGCGCGGACAGGATCTCCCTATTCCCTCCGACCTAAAGGGCATATGTATCTATCACCCGGAGCCAAATTGGTGGGGCCTGGCGCGGCAGGGCATGCATGGCAAAGTTGTTTGCCGGCTCACGATTGATCCGAAGACCGGCGACGTTACGGAAGTTAAAGTGCTAAGAAAAACGGTCTACTCCCAGTTCAACGCCGCCATTGTCCTGACGGCATTCAAATGGAAGTTTCGGCCCGGCACCATCACCCAGGCTACAGTTCCGTTTGAGCTCTACGTGAAAGGCTACTTCAGAGAAATTCACTAGCTCGTATTAAAGGCGACTAGTGTTTCTTGTTGCGCGCGCGTGCTTCGCTCACACCTAATCACACGTGAACGAAGCTGTTTTCACAACCATCGCAATTACGGGGTTTGGCGTCGCGTTTTTTCACGCCGCCATGCCGACGCATTGGCTGCCGTTCGTGCTGACATCGCGCGTGCAACAGTGGAACCGCCCTAAAACTATTGCCATTACCGCCCTTGCCGGAACTGGCCATGTTCTCGTGACCGCTCTGCTCGGCTTCTTCATTACCTGGTTCGGAACGAGTCTAAATAAAAGCATCTCAGATTGGTTCCCCCGGGTCGCCGGTGGCGCGCTCATATTGTTCGGACTTTATTATCTCGTTCGACAAATTTCAGGAAAGGGTCATGTCCATTTCGGTTATCCCCACGAACATTTGTATGAAGCGCAGGACGCCGACCATCATCATGAGCACGTGCCAAAGCGTACGTCGGACCGCACCGCAATTTTGAGTTTGCTCGCCTTTCTGACGTTGTCGCCCTGCGAAGGATTTCTACCCATTTATGTCTCCGGCATCCGGTATGGTTGGATGGGGTTCGCCCTGCTCACTGCGATTCTCTCCGCCGCGACCGTGGCCGGCATGGTCTGCTTTACTTCGCTTACACTCGCCGGTCTTGGAAGATTGAGACTCGGCGTCCTGGAAAAATACGAAAGCGCGCTGATGGCAACCTTACTTTGCCTTGTCGGTGTTTTGATTCTTTTCTTCGAACGATGAGCCGGCGCGCGCTAAAAGGCAGTTGCAGTCCGTCAGCCGACGTGGTTGGATCGACAATCACCAGTTGATTGCAGATCGGATATAATTCTCATGGGCTCTCTTAAAAAACGACGAAAGGCGAAAATCTCCAAGCACAAGCGCCGCAAGCGCATGAAGGAGAATCGCCACAAGAAGCGTTTGCGTTACAAAGCGTAAATCGGTGCGACGCGCCTGTTCTCGTTAGGGTTCGCTGCAGGTTTGCGAAGTACGAGTGGCACCGTTACAATCGCGAAATAATGAAGCAGCCGCATCGCGCGATCTCGGCCCGACTGTTTTTGGCCGCGGCGCTTCTCTTAATTTCGTTCAGCGCGGCCGAGGCGCGCCCATCGAAACAAACTTCGCGACCCCAACTTTCTCGCGAAGACGCGCCTAAGAAAACCGCACGGCAGGACGACACGGTTACGCTCAGCCCGGCGAAGGACCTCGTTCTCCGGCCAGACGGCGTGCGGAAAGCGGAAGCGCTGGCTCATTTTGTTGAAGGGACCTCCTTTGAAGAAAGCGGCGAAATCGAGAAAGCGCTCGAAGCCTACCGCAAAGTGCTCAATGTCGATCCCGGACAATCCGAACTGGCGTGCCGGGTCGCCGCGTTGCTGACGCGACAGGACGACTTTCCCCAAGCCATCGATGTCTTGAAAGATGCGATCAAGGCGAACGCGCAGGCCGCGGATCCTTATCTTCAATTAGCGTTCATTTATGCGAAGTATCTAAGGAAAACAGACGAGGCGATCGAGTTCGCTAATCGCGGCGTCGCCTTGGATCCCACCAACATCGAAGGTTATCAGCGGCTGTATGAAATCCAACTCGCGGCCGGCGATGAGAAAAAAGCTCTTCAATCACTCGATCGCGCCGCCAAAGTGAAAAGCGACGACTCTGCGTTTTGGATCAAGCTGGGCAAACTTTACGCCACGCTCATCTTCCGGCCCGATGCGGAACCGAAGCCGGAAGAACTGGCGCGCGTTAATGAGATTTTCAAGAAAGCGGCGGAGCACGGGCAAGACGAGCCCGCTGCCCTCAAGGAGGTCGCGGATTACTACGCATCTTCGCAACAAATCAAAGAGGCGATCCCGCTTTACCTGCGCGTCCTGGAACTACAACCGGACGATGCCGCTGCCCGTGAGAAACTCGCCACCGGATTTGTTCTAACAAATCAGCGGGCAAAAGCCGTCGAAATGCTCGAACAAATCATCAAGCAACGTCCGGATAAATATCAGCCATACGATTTGCTCGCGCAGGTGCTGGACGACCAGGGGCGCGCGCTCACGCGTGAGAACAAGGCCAGCGAAGCGAAAGCCGTTTTCGCCAAGGCCGCCGCCAATTACGAACAAAGCCTTCTTATCAACCCGGGCCGCGCCACCACTTCCTTGCGCCTGGCCGAGTTACTTCTTGGACCCGTGAAAAATCCCGAGCGCGCCGTCGAGGTTCTGACCGAAGCGCGCCGCCGTTTCCCCGATGTGCCGGAAATGGTTTACTATCTCGCGCTCGCTTTACGCGAAGCCAAGCATCCGCAACAGGCGGTTGCCACCTTTGAGGAAGCCTTGCACGAAAGCGAGTTGGAATCGGGCGAAGTCGCCAACGCGCGATTTTATTTCGACTACGGCGCCACGGCCGAACAAGCCGGTTTGTACGATAAAGCCGCGGACTTGTTTAAAAAATCGATCGCTCTCGATCCGGCCAACGCCGCCGATGCTTACAACTATCTCGGTTACATGTGGGCCGAACATAACATCCACCTCGACGAGGCTGCCGACATGATCAAGCGCGCACTGCAGATCGATCCAAATAACGGCGCTTATCTCGACAGCTTGGGGTGGCTCGAATTTCGCCAGGGAAATTACGAAGCGGCCCTGGGCGACTTGCAACGAGCGGCGCAAAACATGACGCGCGATGATCCAGTGGTCTTTGAACATATCGGCGACGCCTATTCGAAATTGAACCGGGCTGCGCAAGCGCTCGAAGCCTGGCAGAAGGCCAGAACGCTCGATCCGCAAAATAAAAATCTCGCCGAGAAGATCGACAATGCGAAGACGAAGATGAGTAAGGGTGATTCCCCGAGCGCCAATCCGCATCATTAATATGAGTGGAGCCGCCTCTTTCATTTCGCGCGAGGCAATACGGTGAGCACACACCCAGAGAGATACCCCACGCCGTGGCAGCGCAAGACAATGTGGGCTGCGCTCTCCGCTTTTTTTGTCGTCCTTCTCATCGTCATAGTGGGGTCGGCTATTTGGGTGCTCGCAAACCTCATCAGTTTTCTCCAACCTATTCTGATTCCGGTCGCGATTGCGGCCATTCTTGCGTATCTCCTTGACCCATTGGTCACCAGAATGTGCCAGCGTGGCCTCAGTCGGACGAAGACGGTTACATTGCTCTTTGCCATCATCTTTCTTGCGCTGATCGCTCTCGGTTCTTGGATCGTGCCAATGATCTCGGTACAAAGCGCGAGCTTTGCCAAGGAACTTCCCGGCTACACGCAAAAGGCACGGGAAAAAGTTGTCGATTTTATCGCGCGCTACAATCGCACCATTGATACGGCTTCCGGCCGGGGAAAAACGGGATCGCCAACGGCCGGGCTCGTGAATTGGCTCCTCGGTTCTCCTCCGCCGCACCCGCAACCAACAGCGACTGCGACTGCTTCCCCGCCGCCCGGTCCAGAAGCGACTGCTTCTCCTGTTGAAGTAATCTCGGCCACACCATCGAAATTGACGACGGCCGACCGCCAGCGCTTTCAAACCTACGTCGACAAGCTCATCCCCAATCTCGAACGTTATCTTCCTACTCTGACCGAAAAATTTTGGAACCTGGTCAAGACTAGCGTCGGCGGCTTTCTCGGCTTCACCGGGTTCGTGCTGAGTCTTGTTTTGGTGCCGATCTATCTGTTTTTCTTTTTGAAAGAACGACCGCGCATCGAAAAGCACTGGAAAGATTACTTGCCGCTGCGCGCTTCACCTTTGCGCGACGAAGTCGCAGAAGTGTTGTCGGAAATCAATAGTTACATCATCGCCTATTTCCGGGGACAGCTTCTCGTTTGCCTGGTAGACGGCGCATTGATCGGAAGCGCTCTCACCCTTCTCGGCCTGAACTTTGCCCCGCTCATTGGCATGCTCGTCGTGGTTCTAACGATGATTCCGTACATCGGCATCGTGATTTGCTGGGTCCCAGCCGTGCTCATCGCCGCATTCCAATTTGGAGGATGGTATCCGCTTTGGGTCACGCTCATTTTCATCGTCATTCAAAATCTCGAAGGGATGTTTTACGCGCCGCGCATTGTCGGCAGTTCTGTCGGTCTTCATCCCATGACCGTAATCGTGTCGATCTTCGTTTGGGGTTTATTAATTGGTGGCCTCCTCGGGCCTATTCTGGCCGTCCCGCTCACCGCCATGCTTAAAGTTCTCCTCTCGCGCTATGTCTGGGGGCGCCGCTTGCGTGCACGGACCGAGGAATCGATCGGACAAGTCCCGGTTGTGCAGAGGACGTAGCTTCGCCGGCGTCGGTGCCGGCTGACGATAGTCACCTTCCCCGCAGTTGCATTCTTTCGCACCGCGCGATAGGGACACGATCAATGCCGGAGAAAATCAAACGTGTTAAACGCCGCCGCATCCGCTCCTTTGCCGGCCTCGATTCCTTTCCCAGTTTTTTTCGCATTGATGTGTCGCCCGCCCGGCTCGCTTTTTTGATCGGGGGCGTCGCTTTGGGCGTCGCGCTCAGCGTGATTGCTTACAGCTACGGTAGCAAAGCCTATAACGGGTGGCGCGAATCCCGTTTGCTCAAGCGCGCCTCGGCCATGTTGGAACAGCAGGATTTTAATGGCGCTACCCGCGCCGCGCAGCGCGCATTGGAACTGCATCGCGACTCATTGGCCGCCTATCACATTCTGGCCGAAGCAACGGAAAAGCAAAATCGCATCGACACCGTGGCCTGGCGCGCCCAGATCGCCCGGCTTCTTCCGCATGATGTAGAGAGTCAGCTCAACCTCGCATCGGCGGCTTTGCGATTTGGCGAACTCGACGTCGCACGCAAAGCGCTTGATAACGTCTCGCCTAACGATCGGGATAAACCGACATATCATGTCGTCGCCGGCTGGCTCGCTCGCGCCCAGGGCGATGAAGCCGGACAACAGGAACATTTCGCCGCGGCCGCGAAGAAAGAGCCCCAGAACGATCTTTACCAGTTCAACCTCGCCGTCCTGCAGATCAAATCCGCCGACAAGGAAAAGCGCGACAACGCTCGCATAACTCTGGAGCGCCTGAGCAAATCGACCCAGTTTCGCACCGGCGCGCTCCGCGCTTTACTGACCGACGCGATTGAGCGCGGAGATTTGGTGGCGGCGGACGCGCTCGCCCAGGACCTGCAAATGGCTCAGCAAGTCAATTTCGCCGATTACCTGCTTTGCCTGAACCTTTATCGGAAGCTCGACGAAAAAAAATTCGCCGCCCTCCTCGAGAAAGTAAAACCGGTCGCAGCGCGCGAGGCGTCCGATCTTGCCCTTCTCATTGAGTGGATGAATAACAACGGCCTGGCCGCGGAAGTTTTGAAGTGGACCGAAAAATTGCCCGCTGAGCTTACGACCAATCCTCCACCGGCCATTGCCATTGCCGAATCTTTTGCCGAAGTAAAAAACTGGTCGCGCTTGAAGCGCTGGGCGCGCAGCGGCTCCTGGGGCGCGGCCGATTACTTGCGGCTGGCTTATCAAGCATTCGCTGCTCGCCAATCGCGCCAAGCCGGCGCTGAAGCGGAGTTTGAGTCGCTCTGGCACGCCGCCGAACACGCCGCCTACGATCAACTGGAACGCGAACTCAATCTCGCGCGGCTTGCCACCCGCTGGAATTTTCCGAGCGAGGCCGAGGCACTCTGGATCCGTGTGGCGCGCAAAGCTCCCAGTCGCCGCGAAGCGCTCGATGCGCTGCATCGCATTTATCGCAGCAAAAATGATCTAAGAAAACTTTACGATGTGCTGCAACGCTTGCATGAAAGTTCTCCCGACGAACCGACCATCACCGCGAATCTTGCGCGCCTTGGATTGAACATCGATCAAAACACGCGGCAGGCGCAGGAGCTCGCTAAACAAGCCTACGATCGCTCGCCCACCGATGTGAATTGCGCCGTCACCTACGCGTTCTCGCTCTACGGTCTCGGCCGCACCGCAGAAGGTCTCGAAGTGATCAAGAAATTGCCGGAGGATCAATTGCACGATCCGCACGCGGCCGTTTATGTCGCGGTGCTCCTGCTCGATGAAAATCAGACCAACGCGGCCAAGGAGTACATCGTGACTGCGCGGCGTGGACCGATCTTTGCCGAGGAAAAAAAATTACTCGATGAGGCGATGGCAAAACTTGCCACCGTCCCGGCCAAACCGTCCGCGGGAGCGACACCGCATCCAATCAAGCTCCCATTAGCCACACCCGCTCCGACGATTGCACCGACATCATCGACGCCGCCGCAGCCGACATCGACACTGACACCTCCGCGCGAGGTTCCGCTGCCGCCGCCGCTTTAGTTAGGCGCGACGGATCTCAGGCGCTCGTTCCCGGCCGCTTTCTCCAGAACTACCGCCGCTAAATGTTGCGTCCCGGCATCAAGAGCCTCGTTGGCGCGCTTGAGTTGTTGTCGATCCTTTGATTCGAGTGCGTGGCGGACCTCCTCCGCTAATCCAAGAATCTGCTTTCGCTCCACCATGTCGATCTTGTCTCCGGTCAATTCCAAAGCTGAGTCCACGGCAGATAACATCTCCTGTGCTTTCAATTTCGCCTCCGTCCAAATCCGCTCGCTCACGTCTTCGAACGCATGCTCGAGCGATTCCGACAGCATCGATTCCACCGCTTCATCCGAGACGTCCACCGCGCTTTTCATCTCCACGATTTTTTCCCGCCCAGTCTTGGTGTCACGCGCCAGCACGTGCAGAATCCCGTTGGCATCGAGCTCGAATTGCACGCCGACGCGCGGGACACCCTTTGGCGCGCGCTCAAACTCAATCTCGAATTCGCCCAGCTTCCAATTATCGCGCGCCATCTCGCGTTCGCCTTGCAACACCTTGATCGACATCGACTGCTGATTGTGCACCGCCGTTGTAAACATCTCGCCCGCTTTGGTTGGAATCGTCGAGTTACGCGGAATGATCACATTCATCAGTCCGCCGAATGTCTCGATGCCGAGCGAGAGCGGCGTCACGTCGAGCAGCACAACGTCACGAACGGCGCCGGACAAAATTCCGGCTTGAGTCGTCGCACCGAGCGCGACCGCTTCATCCGGATTTTGCGAAATGTTCGGACTGCGCTCGAAAAGTTCCGCCACAAAGTTTCGCACCAGCGGCATTCGGGTCACGCCACCGACGAGAATCACTTCATCGAGATCTAGCAGCTTGATCTTTGCGTCCTGCAAAGCTCGCAAACAATGATTACGTGTCCGCGCGACGATTGACCGCGCGATTTGCTCCAGCCGATCGCGCGAAAGCTCGTAGCTGTAATTTTTGCCCTCAACAAACGGCAGGTCGATCTTCGCAAAAGTTTCTTCCGATAAACGATGCTTCGCTTTGACAATCGCTTCCCGCTTCTTCCAATCGGCAATCGGCAGTTGGCAGTCGGCAATCAACGCCGCGTCGATGTCATCCCCGCCCAGCCGCGTGTTTCCGTTCGTCGACAGCACTTCGAAGACGCCTTCGTTCAATTCCAGGATTGACAAATCGAACGTGCCGCCGCCGAAATCGTAAACTGCGATCTTCGACTTGCTCTTCAATTTATCGAGGCCGTAAGCGAGCGCCGCCGCCGTTGGCTCGTTGATGATCCGCTCGACCGTAAAACCCGCGATCTCTCCTGCCTTTTTTGTCGCATTCCGTTGCGCGTCGTTGAAATAGGCGGGAACCGTGATGACCGCGCGTGAGACGGAACGGCCGAGCACTCTTTCGGCATCTGTTTTCAGTTTCTGCAGGATCCGCGCCGAAATTTCTTCGGGAGCAAATTCGCGCTTGCCGATTCGAATACGGAGCGGCTTTCCTCTTTCGCGGACGACGTCGTAAGCAAGATCGACATCTTCTTTTGCCAGATCGCCGCCTCGGAGCCCGATCAAACGTTTCACCGAATAAATCGTGGAAGCAGGTTTGATCGCGCGCATGCGCGCCGCCGGCGTACCCACGAGCATTTCACCATCGTCAGAAAAATGCACCACTGACGGCGTCAGTCGTTCGCCATTCTTATCTGCGATCAGGATCGGAAAGCCGGCATCCATCACGCCGATCAACGAATTGGTCGTGCCGAGATCAATGCCGACAATGTCTTCCATTATTCCTCAGTCCTTGTACGGATCGGCAATATCGCGGCCGGCCATCGCTACACCGAGCGGTCGCAGCGTGTGCAAAACGCGAATTGTTCCCGTATGCGCCGTCAGCACATCCGGCAATCGACGATAAGCCTGTGGCGCTTCATCCAAATCCCCGCCGCGCAAAACAACATGTCGATCTTGCAGCCACTTCATCATTTCATCGTGACGGACAAGTCCATCCTGGCGAATGCGCTTCTTACCAACTTTCACGAATCGACCTTTTGCGGCTGTGCGCGACATGATTCGCCCGGCGCCGTGGACGGTTGAGAACAACGCTTCGCGCGAGATCGGCGAATCGACGCCCTCGATGATAACGGCATCATCGCCCATGCTTCCGCCAACGAAACCTTTTTGCCCCGGAAACGCCGGCGTCGCGCCTTTGCGCACGATCCAATATTCATCGCCGTCGTGTTTTTCGCGCCAGGCGAAGTTATGATGGTTGTGCACTTCCTCGACAATCTTCGCGCCGAGAATTCCTCGCACCACATGACGCGCGACCGCTTCGCGACCGGCATAAGCGTAGCGTCCGGCCAAATGCATTCCAGCGATGTAATCGCGGCCGATCTCCGATTTTTCTTCGACCACGGTCGGCGGCACATCCATTCCGTCTTTGCCTCCGGCTGCTTTCAAGAAATGCGTGGCCGTTTTGTGTCCAAGTCCCCGCGATCCGAAATGCACACCGACCCAGATGCGGTCCTGTTCGTCGGCGAAAAGATCGACATAGTGATTTCCACCGCCGACCGTGCCAAGTTGTTCGGCAGCGGTTGATTTCAAACTACGCATCGGTTCGAACTGCCAGGCGGGATCATCGAACAATTCGTGATCGATCCGCGTTTTGCTTTTCCGTCCAATCCCAAATGAAATGTCGCCGACCACATCATCCATGATTTTCTCGACGCTCGAAGCGATCTGGTCGCGTTTGATGTCGGTGAGAATGGCCAGGTTCCCGCACGCGATGTCGAACCCGACGCCGCTCAACGAAATCTTGTCCTTGTAAGCAACAACGCCGCCGATCGGTTGCGCGTAGCCTTTGTGGCCATCGGCACACAGCACGCCACGCTCACCGCCCGCGGCCACGCAGGTCTCGATTTGCTTGATTGTCGCGTCGTCGTGCTCGCCGAAAATCTTCGTCTTTCTTTCCATCAGTTCCTTCCCAAGAAGCTCGAACCGCTGACGAAAATTTCAATGCGCCATCAGCACAGAGACTTCGTTGCGATTACACGCCATGCTTCGACATCCGCGCGTGTTGTCGTTGGAAATGGGCACCGCACAGCTTTGACCGAATCGAAGACGACACTGCGGAACGGCAGCCTGATCGTAGAAGCGAGTTCCTTTTTCGTGCGTGCCGGAATCTTTTTGTAAATCAGGCTGAGATGGGGATCGCGCACCGATTTCCGGGCGCCAGCAAGATCGACAACCAATCGGTCCAGAGATTTCATGGGAGCAAGTTGTACGAAAAGTGTGTTCGTGAATTTAGGCGAGTAGGCAATCTTTCGAATCTTCAACCGAATTGGCCGCGCCTTGATCTGTCGCAAAACTTTCTTTGCGGTCTGTGGACTATGCGACGTCGCGAAGAGCGTCAGATGTGGCTCGAACCTTGGCGCATCGAACTGCTTGGCAAGGATGCGAATGATCTCACAAAACAATTCGCGATAAGGCTCGGCCGGAACGAGCCAGTAAACGATCGCTGTTTTCGTACGCATGAGTAGGGACGGATCTCCGAGCCGTCCGACTTATTCCGAAATTCGACGGACGCCCCGGAGGTGCGTCCCTACCAATTGTCGATCTTACGTGCCGCTTTTTTCTTTCGGGACATCTTTGGAACTAATGTCTAGGGTAATCATGAACCCGTTCGTTCCTTTGAACTCGAACGCTTTGTCTCCGGCGCGATACGCTTCGACTTCGTTAGGCATCATGACAAAGCCGTCGTTCCGCGGCGCGCCCCAGTACTTCAAGTTCTTGATCACGATCGGCTCGTCCGTCATTCCCTTGAACTTGTTCAGCACGACTTCGCCTGTTTTTCCGTCATCCATCTTCGCTTCGGCGTGGTCGCGAGTCGCGGTCCAGGTCATTTTGGAATCGTTCGCTACGTTGAACGAATTCCATTTCACGGGATAGACATGGCCGACGATCGCCTTAATTCCCTCGCGCTGGGCCGGTGTGACCGCGGAATCGAACGTCAACGTCGCCCAATCCATTTGGCCCTTGGAGAAATCGCCACCGAGATCGCCTGAGACCCAGAACTTGGCGCCATCCAATTTCGTGTCGCCGTAACTGCCGTGATTGATCTTGTAAGCGTTGTTGAACTTGCAGAAATGCTCGCCTCCTGCGCCGTGGGAATGACCGGCATGTTCGCCGTGCGCCGCCGGCTTATCATTGAAATAACACTGACAAAACATCGGACAACTGCACGCCTCGATGATGGTGGCATTCATCGACCATTCCGGCGTGGCTGCTGCCTTGGTATCTGCGGCGATTCCCGCACGCGCAACCAGGAAAAGAATTGAAATAACCAAAGAAAAAACTCGCATAAGTACCTCCAGTTGAAATTTCTGAGAGGAGAATCTTAGCGACCCGACTCCGTTCTGGTCAAGCCGAATGCTGATGGCGATCTTGAATGCCAGTCCGGCTCGGACTTGTCGATCTTCGATGCGCGGGTTTAGTAGTTGCATGCCGACCAATGTTCTCGGGACGGAATTGAAATGTTGTTGTCGCGATCCGATGACCGGTTTTTATCGCGACGGTTTTTGCCGGACCGGTCCGGAAGATGTCGGACTGCACACGGTCTGCGTTCAAGTCACCCGCGAATTTCTCGATTTTTCCGTGCTTGATGGCAACGATCTGGTCACGCCGCATCCGGAATGGGGCTTTCCGGGTTTGGAACCGGGCGACAAGTGGTGCGTCTGCGTAACGCGCTGGAAAGCCGCGCTCGATCACGACCGCGCCGCGCCGATCGATCTGGAAGCAACGCACTCCTCCGCGCTCGAGTTCGTAACACTCGAAGAGTTGCAAGCACACGCGCTGAAAAACGCGTAGCAGCTACGGAATCAAGACAACGCGATAAAATCGCCGGACGAAACTGCTCGACGCTTCTGTATCGGTAAAACTGATCGCGCCGCCGCTGCCGCGAATATTATCCTGCAGCGTAAACCATGCGCCCGTGAACTCGTTTTTCTGTTCGATGCGATACGTTTTCCCGAAGGTGGATGGAAAGGTGATGACAATGTCGCCGGCGATGTTCTGAATGGATGTGATCCGCAGGACGCTCGCGGCGGAGCGCGGATCGGTCCCGGCGAGATATTCCTGGAGGTTGGTCATGCCGTCGCCATCGGAATCGAGCGCCGCGTCCGAAGCATTGTTCGGATTGAACCCATGGGCCGTTTCATAATCGTTGGGCATGCCGTCGCCATCGCTGTCCACGAGCGCCCCTGTTGTAAACGTTTTGTCCGCGCCGTTCGCGACGCCAGCATTGTTCAGCCCGGTTAATCGGAAATGATAAGTTGTTCCGGGTTGCAAGCCTGCCAATGTGACATTGACAGCCACGGCCACCATCCCGCTGCCGGCAAACTGCGATTGCTGCACAAGCGGATAGGTTGTGTCCGTCCCAAATTGAAACTCGTAACTGCTCATTTGTCCGAGCGGGTTGATCGAGCCATTCATTGTTGCCGTCGTCGAGCTCACTCCGGTTGCGGCATTCGTTGTCACAAGCGGCGCAGCCGGGACCGTGCTGATCGCGATCGACCAGCCATTCGCGATCGATCCGGTGCCTCTGGTGTATTCGTCCAACACAAACAAATTCCACGTTCCGTTTGGACTTGTTCCATTGAAAAGCGATAGCGTGCTGCCGAACGGCTTGGGTGGCGCCGGCGATGGGAACGCGTCATTGTCACCCGAAGGATTCAGATTTGTCGGCCGATACGTGCCACTCGTGATTTGCGCGCTCGAAAGTTGCGATGCGGCCGCGTCGTCGAACGTCAAATTTACATTGCTCAATCGTCCGCTGCCGCCCGCATCCGACATCAGCATCGTGTTTTGCCCGGAGGGGCCGCTGAGAAGGATGTCGAAGTCCGCAGGGAACGCTTGGCTGCTCGTGTTCAGGCCAGTCAAGCTCACGGTCACCTTCGAGATCGCGCCGATCAGTCCATTGATCGCGATAGTCGAGGGATACGGACTTGCCGGCGTTTCTCCGCTCGGTCCGCTTGTGATGCTGATGTTTGCTGAGTTGGCAAAGGTGGTCGCCGTTGGTGTCGGTGTTGGCGCCGGGCCAATGTTAAGCAAACCGAGCACAACGAACTCGACCGGCCGCATAAATGTCTTTTGCTGCCCGGCGTTCATCGTCGCGATTTGTGACGACACCGCGGCCATATCCGTGCGCGTCAACGCGTTGACCGTAATGCTCTGGTTTGTGACAAGGCCCGCTGCTGCGCTCGCCGCCGCGGTGTTTCCGATCAATCGACACCGCACCGTGACGCCCGGAACGAGACTCGGCTGAAAAAGAAAATACTGACCCAGTGCATCCGACTGCACAGCTGTGAGCGTGATCCCGTCGTATTGCACATAATTCACGCTCGGGCTCGGACAACGGAGGGTAACGTTTATGTTGTCGGCGGCCATCGTCGCAGTGATTGTTTGCGACCCATCGAGCAAACTGGTCAACGTGCTCGTCGGGTGCGTCGTTCCATTCGGGTCCGCGACGATGTTGTTGTGATAATCCGTGTCCGTGACAAAGGTCGACCCGTTCCAGGTTTGCAATTGTGTGACCGGATGCAGCTCGAAATGGCGCTCAGCTGGGTGTTCGGTGTACAGCCGAAAAATCCCGCGGAAACTCGCGCGCGCTGCGACCAAACCATCGAGATGATTCAATTGGGATGAAGTTGCGTTGATCACTTCGCAAACAATGGGCGAATTGCCGGTGTTATTGCCGCTCGATCCCGTGCCCGAGGAATCAATCGCCATGTCGATGTGAATGTCGGCGTCCGCTGAAATGTTTGAATGCGGAAAAATGAAATCCCATGTTCCGGCAATCGCCGGGTATTGCGCGTTCGGCAACGGCGATACCGAAACACAATCGGTTTCCCATAACATCGACATCTCGTTAACCTCCGCTCGCGTAAACGTGATCGTCGTGTCAGCGCGTGCCGTCCCGGGACCTGACAGGACCGCAAGCGCCGCGGTCAGGACGAAAATGAACTGTCGGCGCATCAAATGAGGTCGGAACCCATCCACTTAAGCGCCCCCAAGGTCAAGAGCCGTGACCCTGGCCCATTTCAGCCGCAGTTCGATTTCACTTCTGGAAACGCAGCCGGTTTCCGTCCACGGTATCGGCGATTTGAAATTACCGTTCAGTTTTTTTCTCGCGCTGCGCTATCTCAAACCGAAGCGCACCTTCCTGTCGATCATCACGCTCATTTCGATTCTCGGCGTGATGCTCGGCGTCACCGTACTCATTCTCGTCATCTCCGTCATGACCGGGTTCGACCGCGAGCTGCGGCAGAAGGTGATGGAGTTCGACGCCCATATTCTGGTCACGACTGAGGACGTCCTGCGCGATTGGCGCACGCTCAAAGCAAAGATCGACAACACGCCCGACGTGGTCGCGACCGCGCCTTTCATTCAAGGGCCGGTCATTATCGAATTCGAAAATCGCCGGCTCGCCCCGATGATTCGCGGAGTCGACCCAGCGCAGGAAGAAAAAGTCATTCCGCTGCACAAGTTCATCAAAGAGGGCAAACTCGACCTCGAAGGCGAATCGACCGTGCTCGGGATCGAGCTTGCGCGAAAATTACGAGTCAAGGTCGGCGACAAGATCACGGTTTATTCCCCGGGAAATCTTGGCCAGGTTCTCGACGAGCTTAAGAAGCTCGAGAATGCCAAAGGCGACGCTGAGAAAAAAGCGGTCAACCAATTGCGCGAAGTCGTTCTGCCGAAGGAGCTGACCGTCACGGGCATTTACGAGACTGGGCATTACCTGCACGATTCGGAATTTTTGCTCGTGCCCATCTACATCGCGCAAGAGCTCTACAATTTAGGCGACGCCCTCCACGGCATCACGGTGAAAACCGTCGATCCCTACGGCGCGGAGCGCGTGAAAAATGCCATCGAGCAGTTTCTCGAGCCACCGGAATTCGCGCAAACGTGGATCGACATGAACAAGCAATTTTTCGAAGCGGTCCGGCTCGAGCGCACGGTCATGTTCTTCTTGCTCTTTTTCATCGTCGTGGTCGCGGCATTTGGAATCATGAGCACGCTCATCACCGTGACCGTGCAAAAGCGCCGTGAAATCGGAATTGTGAAAGCCCTCGGCGCAAACATCTCCCAGATCATCTGGATTTTCCTCGGTCAGGGGACCATCGTTGGATTGTTCGGAACCCTCACCGGTCTCGGTCTTGGCATGACCCTGATCCGTTACCGCAACGAATTCACGCATTGGCTGGCCTCGACTCTGCACATCGAGATATTCCCGCGCGAAGTCTACCAATTTTCCGAACTTCCGGCGCAGGTCGTGCCGCAAGATGTCTGGATCATTTGCATCAGCGCGTTTCTTATCTGCTCATTCGCCGCGCTCATCCCCGCCTACTTCGCCGCGCGCCTCGATCCGGTGAAGGCGCTGCGTTACGAGTGAATTTGTAGAAGCGCCTGTTTCAGGTTCGGCGGTTGACACAACCGCCGCTACAACTGCGCCAGGAAAGCCTCCAACGTTCGAAAGGTATAATCGTAACCCTCAGGCCACTCGCTCTGCCGCGGACCCGCCACATTGAGGATGTCGATCTTTTGTTCGCAGACAAAATCGGAAATCAATTTCGCCGCGTCCTCCGCTGAAGTCTTTGCCACGTCGATGAGTTGATGTGGACGCTTTTGCTCGATGCAACACTGGACGGTGAATTTCGTTCCGCCGCGCAGCTCGGCATGATAGATGACAACGGTTCCGTCCGAATCTTTTACGTTGTGCAAAGTGCGCTCGGCAAAGTTGCCGTTTTCCTCAAGCGAATAGCGTTCCGGAATTCGGCCGAGTTCATCGAGACGGCCGGCCGGACACCAGCCGCCGCAATCGATTCCATGTTTCAACGCTGCATCAAGCGCCGCGCGATCCACACCGGTTTGCCCGCCGGAAATAATTTTCACGACAAGACCGTCAGGCACCGATTCCGACCGGCGGCAACGTTTCGCGATTCCGCGCGAATGGATTGAAATTGGTGTCGCGGTCGTAAACGTCGATGCCCTCCGCGCGCTTGAGCCTGTTCACGATCCAATACGTGATCGGCGTCGCCAACGCTTCGTAAATCACTTTGGCGAAATAGCCCGACACGATCAGGTTCAACATCGTCGACCATGACGCGCGCCCGACGAATGCAATCAGGATCACGGTTGTCGTATCGACGAGCTGCCCGGTGATTGTCGATCCAATCGTGCGCGTCCAAAGCCATTTGCCGTCGGTGAAGAGTTTCATCTTCGCGAGCGTGTAGGAATTGGTGAATTCGCCGAGCCAAAATGCGATTAGGCTCGCCGCGATAAATCGCGGCACGATGTAAAAAACGGCTTCGAACGCTTTCTGGTTCGGCCAATCCGGCGCCGGCGGCACCCAGACGACGAACAGTCCCATCAACATCAAGATGAGCGACGCAAAAAAACCGAGCCAGATCGCGCGGCGCGACGCGCCATAGCCGAACACTTCGGTGAAGATGTCGCCGAAAATGTAAGTGATTGGAAAGAGAAGCTGTGCGCCGCTGACGTTGGCCACGATCTCTCTCCCGTGGAAATGGAACAGCGGAATGGCACAGATCTTTTGCCCGACCAAATTCGAGATTAACAGGATGACGACGAAGACGTGAACAAGCAGATCGTAGTAGCGAAAGTTGCTGAGCCGCGCGTCGCGGGCCGTTAGTCGACGGATCATGGCGATTTCATTCGACCCTCACCTCAATCCTCTCCCTTCCAGGGAGAGGCGGACGCGAAGCGCCGGTGAGGGTTCTTTAAATTGACTCACAGATTCGTTCTTTAGTCACCGGTCGGAATGACATCCGCGCGCTCGACCATGAGAATGACTGTCCGTTTCGGCGCGCGAGTGCGGTGTCGCGCGCCTTTTGGGACCACGAAGCCCTGCTTCGGCGCAAGATCGACAACGCGATCTTCGAGATCGATTAGCAATCGCCCATCGACGACGTAAAAAAATTCATCGAGATCTTTGTGCGAATGCCAATGATATTCGCCCTCGACAATTCCCAGTCTGACGACCGAGTCGTTTACCTGGCAAAGTGTTTGGTTCCACCATTTGTCGGTGCAGGCATCGACGAGCTTCTGCACGTCGATCTTTTCGAGCGGGCCGTGCAGGACGTTCAGATAGGTCTTGTACGGAAAATCCTCGACAGTTTTCTTCGGCTCCATGGCTGGAATCTAATCACATCATCCAGCAGCGTCGCACCGAAAAAGACGGCAATATCTCAGGAAAGCAGGAAAAAACATTTCTAATTCAGATTCCTGCGTTCCTGCTTTCCTTAGCTATTCTTCGCCATCGAAATAATCGGTTTCGCTTCCCTTGATCATAACGCGATCCGCCGGAGAAGATTTATTCACCTTCCACTTGCCGCTCTCGGGATAATAACCCGACTCGCCGATGGGATTGTCCGCGATCACGTAGTAAACGAAATCTTCCGTTCCCGAGTTGCTGAGCTGATGCGGTTCGTCAGGACCAAAGAGGAACGCGTCGCCGGCCACAACTTCAGTCGTGCCTTCCTTGTCGCGGACGCTGCCTCTGCCGCTAATGACAAGATAGAGCTCCCATTGGGCGGCGTGAGCGTGAAAGGGAAAATTGCATTTGCCGGGAGGAATCCGCGTTATTTCCAAATCAAACGGGTGCCGCTTCGTCAGGTCGAGCGATTGTGGCTCGCGCCCGATTGCCTCCGAGATTCCGGTAAAGGAAGCGGCGTACTTCCCTTTCGGTGATTTCCAATCCTCCGCTTTAAGGTCGGCGATATTTACTTTGCGCATTCAATGCTCCGGAACTGTTGATTAACCGCAGAGAACACGGAGATCACAGAGAAGAGATGAATGACGTTAGCCAAATCCTTTTCCGTCTCTGTGTTCTCCGCGCGCTCTGCGGTAGAAAAATCATTCCTCACCGTCGTAATAATCCGTTTCTTTCCCTTTCACGATGATCTCTTCCAATCCTTCGACCGTAACCGCCCACTTACCGCTGTCAGGATAGTAACAACAATCCCCGCGCGGATTATCGGCGATGACGTAATAAACGAAATCTTCATTGCCGGCGTTGCTAAATTGATGCGCTTGGCCCGGTCCGAAGAAAAACGCGTCCCCTGCCCCCACCTCGGTGGTTCCATTCTTGTCGCGAATATTGCCGCGCCCGGAGATGACGAGATAAAGTTCCGACTCCGCCGAGTGTGAATGATACGGGCAATACGATTTGCCTTTCGGAATCCGGATGCGTGCGAGATCGAACGGATGGCGTTTCGCCAAGTCGAGCGATTCCGATTCGCGACCGAGCGCAATCGAAATGTCTTGCACGAACTTGTGAAACTTTCCCTTCGGCGATTTTCGTTCCTGCTCCGGAACCTCTTTCAAATTTACTTTGCGCATAGAGAAGAAAAATCTGCCGAGGCCGGTCTTGCACTGCAATCTTAGAAAATTCTCGGAGACGGAGTTGGCTTGGGCGCGCCTTTCTTTGGCGGTTTGATCGGCCGGGGCCATTGACCTTTTCCTACCGTAGGTCGTGTGGTTCCAGGTGATGGATTCGGCGTTTCTTTTCGTGTCGGCGTCCGTGTTGGTGTTCCTGGTCCGCGCGGCGGCGGCGGCGGCTGCATTCCTCCCCGGCAATTCCTGGTCGCTTCTTTCTTGGAACCGTAGCACTGACCTTCTCGCTCCCGGCAATCCGCCACGGTGGTTCGGACGATTTGCTCGTTAATGCAGCACCAACAGACTTTCGCGACCGATTTACAATTCCTGAGCGCTTCTTTTCTGGAACCGTAGCATTGACCATCCCTCTGGCGGCAATCCGCCGCGGTGCTCTCAAAGACCTGCCCATCGATGCAGCACCAGCAAGAATGAGGACGCGGAGACAGCGTGTAAGGCGGTGCCGGTGGCGCGAATGTCGGTTGTGGTGGAGGCGCGGGAATCAGTATTCCTGGTCCGCGCGGTGGTGACGTCGGAGTCCTCGGGATGAAAGGAGTCCCCCGTGGCCGTGGCGGCGGTCGACCAGAAGTCGACGACTGCTGCCCGCGAATAACAGCTACAATCAGTTCCTGACTCGGCAGCGGCGAAAAGTCGGTGATGAGCGGATGTGTTTTCATGATCTGGTCAAGATCGACATCCACCGGCGCGGGAAGTTTGGTTGCGCCCGCTTTGAGTTCCAACATTTGACCGGCGCGCATATTTCTGATTTCACGCGGTTGATTGATCAAACCGAGCTGCACGCCTCCTTCCAGAACAATCACTCTTCCATCTCCCAGTTGCGTCGACTCGAAGATGAGCGTCGTGCCGGTAATGCCGACCGTCACGGCTTTCGTCTTGAACTCGCCGCCGCCCGAATTCTTTGGCACGTAAACGAGAATTGATCCGCTACCGAGCTCTCCACTGCGGCCCGCTTTATTGAAACTAAAAAGCGTATTCGCGCCCAGGCGTGTGACGGTCAGATCGTCAAAGGTCAATTCCGTGCGCGACTCATCTCCGGTTCGCACGGCCGTGTTTTCGTTCACCTGATCGTTTTCGGCGGCAGATCGCGGCGGCGCGTCGGATGGCAATATGTTTACTTCGCGAATGATCTTGGTGATCCGCGCTTCGTTTTTCAGTGGATCGGATAGGATGGCGCCGGCGATCAGAAAAAGTCCAACTGCCGCGCAGCTAGTTAGAATTTTCCAGCGCAGGTTCATTGGAGGGTCGAAAGTGCTGCCGCATCACACGATCAATGCGGGGGCGGTTCAATCTTAAAGGTGCCGACTGATCCGCGAAAGTCGAAATGAATCTGGTAGATCACCGGCGTGCCGCAACGATCGATCGTCCAGCGCTCGTTCCATTTCATCATCCGTCCGAGCGCCCGCGGGTTTCCGACAATTGCAGTTTGAACGATGCGCGGTTTCTTGCACGCCGGCGCCAGTTGCTTTTCGATCGCAAGAAGATTGCTCGTAACGCTGAATTGCAGCGTTGTCCCCTTGCTGTTGGTAATCGTATCGCCTGGGAGACGGCCGGCGCGGGCGAGAAGCGACGTCTCTATCAGAAACAATGGAGCAATCACCAGTCTGATTGAGATTTTCATGAGTCCTTTCTGCGCGTCGCTCATTCCCTTTCCGCAGATGCCGATAATTTAATCGTGAGAATTACCTGGCTCGATATCCGCGTAAAAATCATCAGCGACACGATGGCGACTCGTTCCAGCATGAACGTCACAGCTTCCATTTCTTCGGCAATTTCTGTTTGAGCTTCTCCACCGGCGCGAAGAGGTCGCCCATTTTTTTGACGCGCGCGAGAGTTTTGTCGGAGCGGAACTTCAACAGCTCGGTCTTTTTCTTTTTCAGGCAGTTCCCAACTTCGTACCAGGTGACAGGAGTGGAAACGGTCGGCTCTTCCCTGGCGCGGAGTGAATAGACACAAATGGTCGTCTTGTGTTCGTCGTTCTGGCTCCAATCGACGAACACTTTTCCTTTGCGCACCGCTTTCGACATGTTCGAGGTGACAAGATCGACATGTTCATGCTCGAGGTGTTGCGCGAGCGCGCGCGATAAATCTTTTGTTTGATCGAACGTGGCCGGCGTGTTGAGCGGTACATAAACTTGCAGACCTTTTGAGCCGCTCGTTTTCGGGAAGCTCTTCAATTTCATTTTGCCTAACAAATCCCGCAGCCAGAGGCCGACCTGACAACACTGGACGATGTCAGCGGGTGCGCCCGGATCGAGATCGAACACCATCATGGTTGGGCGCGCGACGTCGTTCTTTCGCGCGAGCGAGGTGTGCAATTCGAGATCGGCCAGGTTCGCCGCCCAGACCAGCGTCGGCAGATCCTGTGCGAGGCAATAATTCATCATGCGATTGTTGCCTTCGCTCCAGACTTTGGCCGTCTTGACCCATTTCGGGCGATGCGACGGGCAGTTTTTTTCGTAGAAGAATTCTTTGTCCACGCCGTTGGGGTAACGCTTCATCGTTAGCGGACGATCGCGCAGATGCGGCAGCAGCACCGGCGCGATCTGGATGTAATAATTGATCACATCGCCTTTGGTGAATCCGACTTTCGGATAAAGGACCTTGTTCAGGTTCGAGACGGAAAGCTTTTTGCCTTCCACTGTGAGTTCGGCTTTTTCAGACATTTTCTTTTCATCCACAGATTACGCAGATTTTCGCAGATTAAAGAGCAAGACAGGCTTTCGTCTCCGAAAAAAATCTGCGTAAATCTGCGAAATCTGCGGACTAAGCAAAAAACCTTTCCGGTGAGAGCAGCGGTTGCGGCTGGCAGATGCGAGCGACGCATTGTTCCCAGCTTTCGTGGCCGCTCAGGATCTCGATGTCGACGCGTAGAAAATAGATCGGCACTTCCGGTTTGTTCAGACGCGGCATGCGCACGGCATCTTTCTCGGTCGTGACGATCATCTGCAAATCGCGGCGCAGGCAGCGATTGATGAAACTCTGCAGCTCCGTTTCGGTGTAGCGGTGATGGTCGATGTAACGCTTGGCCAGATCGACATTGGCGCCGAGCTTTCGCAGCCCACCTTCGAAACTTTCCGGCGCGGCGATGCCGCAGATCGAGCCGATGTAAGTGTCGCGCAACTTTTCAAGGGGCAACTGTTCGTCCGTTAGGATATTTTGCAGGTAGCGGGGACGGTGCGCGCACTCAATGATTTCGGCGGTGCGATTATAAAGGCGGATGCGTTTGATCAGCTCCTCGTTCGATTCGCCCGTGCTCTTGGTAATGAAGATGTAACTGGCGCGGCGCAGATTGCGCGGCGGCTCGCGCAACATCCCGCGCGGCAACAGGAATTCATTTCCGAACGGCGCTTGTCGATCGACCAGGACAATGTCGAGGCGATGTTTGAGGTGGAGATACTGGAGCCCATCGTCGAGCAAGAGGGTATCGACTTTCCATTTGTCGATCGCGAACAGGCCGCTCTTTACGCGGTCTTTGTCCACCAGCACGATCACATCCTTCAAGTTGTGCGCGAGCATGTAGGGTTCGTCGCCGGCGGTGAGTGAATCGAGCAGCAACGATTTCCCATCGGAAACGATTCTCGGTGGATCGATATCTTTGTTTCGCAGGCGATCAAGCCAACTGCGTTTCGACGGCTGCGGGACGCTCTTGTAACCGCGCGTGAGAATGGCAACACGACGACCGCCGGATTGCAGCGCGCGCGCGAACTTTTCAACGATCGGCGTCTTCCCCGTCCCGCCCACGGTGAGATTGCCAATGCTGACGACGAGACAACCGAGAGCGCGTTCGCGGAAAATTCGTTTTCGATAAAGGTAGAGCCGCAGTTGCACGATGCGCTCGAAGACGAACGAGAGCGCATGGAGGATTCCGCGCAGGACACCGGCGCGAAATCCGTGACGACGTTCGAGGACAACGTCGACCGCGAACTGCTCTAGATTTTCAAGACGCTGGCCCATCGGAATGTTTGATTTGTGCGCCGCGATTATCAGCTGTCGTGATAAGGGTTCGACAAGACACCGATCGCGCCGCCCGCTTCATCGCCGCAGCTACTTTATGTCGATCTTTCAAAGTGACTGCGCAGATGGTCGATCCACTGCCGCTGAGAAAGGCGCCGAGCGCGCCGGCTTTCTCGGCCGCGGCAATCACCCGGGGCAAGAATGGAATTAATTTTTGCCGAAATGGCTGATGCAGTCGATCAGCAAACACGCCCTGTAACTTTTCGTAATCACGCGAGGCAAATGCAGCGGTGATGGAGCATGCGTTGGCGCAACTTTCCACCGCGCCGGCGCGACTGATTTTCGACGGCAAAACTTTTCGCGCATGGGATGTCGCGATCTCCAGTTCCGGAATCAAGAGGACAAAGTGTAAGCGCGGCGAAACGTCGAAGCGCTCTACGGTTCCATTGCGGGCAACGGTAAAACCTCCGAAAGACGCCGGCGCGGCGTTATCGGGATGTCCTTCCAATTGCGCGCACAATTGGAAGATCGACAATCGATCGAGCGGCCTGCCGCTCAATTCATTCAATGCGTGAAGCAAACCGAGCCGGACCGTGACGCTGCCACCGAGCCCGCGAGCACGTGGGACATCACCGGCGATCGTGCAGGAAATTGAAAACGAACGGGCGCGAGATTTTTTGAAGAAGAGGCGGGCAGCTTCGTCCACTATCCTTGGCGAAGCAGCCTTGCTGTCGCGCCTGACAATGACCGAGTTGTACAGGCGCAGGGCAACCCCGAGACAATCGAAACCGGGTCCAAGATTGGAAGTGCTGGCCGGAACCCGCACAATCACTTTTTGTAATGCGCTTGCCATTTTAGGTAGGGGCGGTTCACTGAACCGCCCGCGGGCGATTGAGTCAATCGCCCCTACCTCGAGATGACAAGAAAATGAAAACAAAGTCCGAATGGATCGATGCAAAGCTGCTACGCCACTTTGAGGCCGAGGGCACGGATGCGCATCGGCTTTGCACGATCGACGACGGCTGGGTGGAACGCTTCGGTCGCGATGTTCTCATCTCCTTCAAGGAACCGCCGGTGCGCGAGCGATTGACCCTGGAACTTTATTTCTGGCGCAATTCGGTGGGTTTCGATCTCGGACGCGTTTTCGCGCGCTTCCTCCCGAAGAAAAACGAGGAACGGGAGAAGCCGCAGCTGGTCTTTGGCGACGCGAATGAAAACCTGCAAACAATCGCCAATGAGCAGTTCCTGAAATTCGGGATCGATTTCGCTGCCGGTTATTCCACCGGCCTGTTTGTCGATCAAAGAGAAAACCGGCGTTACGTCCGGCTCAATTCGCCCAAGCGTTTACTGAACTGTTTCGCTTACACCTGCTCCTTTTCCGTAGCGGCTGCTTCGGTCGGCGCTCAGACCGTTAATGTCGATCTTTCGAAAAAATCGCTCGAACGCGGCCGCGAAAACTTCGCCCTGAACAGCCTTTATACCGAGGATCATCGCTTCATCGCCGACGATGTCCTGACGGTCTTGCCGCGGCTGGCGCGCAAAGGAGAAAAGTTCGATATGATCATTCTGGATCCGCCAACTTTCTCCCGATCGCATCGTGGGAAAGTGTTCCATGTGCAGAAGGATTTTGAGAATCTCCTTCTCAACGCGCTCGAGCTGGCGGAGCGCAACTGCCGCATTCTCCTCTCGACCAATTGCTCGGGCATGCGCGCCAAGAGTTTGGAGGTGATGGCGCGCTATTGCCTGAAGCTGACGCGACGCGCGGCCAAATTTCATCGCGCGCCGGGCTTGCCCGATTTTCCGGAGGGCGCCGCAGCGAGCACCATCTGGATGGTGTTACGTTGACCAAATGACACGCATACGCGTATCGTGGTGCGAACCTTAATTACATGGCTAAACGATCTACTGAAACACCCGAGGACATCGTCGTCCGCGGTTTCCAATATACGAAGGACCAGGTCGATGAGGTGCTACACCAGGTCGAACGATACGTGCGCCAAAATCCGGGCCAGGCGATGCTCTACGCTTTTGTCGCCGGATATGTTCTGAACCGGCTCCCGGTGGGCGGCTTGCTGCGCGGCCTGGTGCGATTATCGATCTTCGGATTGAAACCCGCCATGCTCATCTACGGCGCGACCAAGGTCTACGAAGCGACCACGCAGGAAGAGTAATAGAGCTCGCCGCGGCGAGCCCCGCCGCTGCAATGTCCGTCACTCCAACGTGAAGCCGACCTTCAGCGTCACCTGCCAGTGACCAATCTTTCCATCTTCGATGTGGCCGCGCGTTTCGGTCACCTCAAACCAGCGCATGTTGCGAATGGTTTTACCCGCGCGTGCCAGCGCATTTTTCACCGCCGGCTCAATTCCATCCGGCGACGAACCGACCAGTTCCAGTTTTTTGTAAATGTGCTCGCTCATGCTTGAGCGTGCGACTCACGATTGCTAGCGTCAAGACCGACCATGCCGAAGATCGACAACACCAACATTGAATCGCATCTGATCGAGAAGCGCGTTTTCAAGCCTGCGAAGGATTTTGCGAAAAAGGCGCGGGTGAAGAGCCTCGAGCAATACCGGCGCATGTATCGGGAATCGATCAAGCAGCCGGACAAGTTTTGGACGCGCGAGGCCCGCGAACTCACCTGGCGAGCGCCGTGGAAAAAAATCCTGGAATGGAAAGCACCGTTTGCGAAATGGTTTGTCGGCGGAAAGATCAACATCTCGGAAAATTGTTTGGATCGACATCTGGCCGGTCCTCGCCGCAACAAGGCCGCGATCATTTGGGAAGGCGAGCCGGGCGAGAAACGCACCCTTACTTACCAACAATTGCACGACGAAGTTTGCCGCTTCGCCAACGTGTTGAAGCGAAACAAAATCGGCAAAGGCGATCGCGTCATCATTTATTTGCCAACTATTCCCGAGGCGGCGATCGCGATGCTGGCCTGCGCGCGCATCGGCGCGGTGCACTCGGTCGTCTTTGGTGGATTTAGCGCGGACTCAATTCGAGATCGCATCGCAGATAGCGGCGCGACCGCGGTGATCACGGCGGATGGCAGTTATCGCCGCGGCGGGATTGTCCCGTTGAAAAAGAACATCGATGACGCGTTGCGTGGCGGCACGTCGATCAAGCGTGTGATTGTTTTCCGCCGTGTCGGAAACGAAATCCAGATGGAACCGGGTCGGGATGTTTGGTGGCACGACGAAATGCAACATGTCGATCTTGTCTGCCCGCCGGTCGCGCTCGACAGCGAGCACCCGCTTTACATTCTTTACACCAGCGGCTCGACCGGGAAGCCCAAGGGAATTTTGCACACGACCGGCGGCTATCTGGTCGGGATTTACTCGACGATGAAATATGTCTTCGACATTCGCGATGAAGACATTTTCTGGTGCACAGCCGACGTCGGTTGGGTGACGGGGCACAGTTACGTTGTTTACGGCCCGCTCGCGAACGGCGCGACAACGTTGATCTACGAAGGCGCGCCGAACTGGCCGGAGCCGGACCGGTTTTGGAAAATTATCGAAACTCATCGGGTGAACATTCTTTACACGGCGCCGACGGCGATCCGCGCGTTCATTCGCTGGGGCGACGCCTGGGTGAAGAAGCACGATCTCTCGTCGTTGCGTCTGCTCGGCACCGTCGGCGAGCCGATTAATCCGGAAGCGTGGATGTGGTATCACAAGACGATCGGGGGCGGACGTTGTCCCATTGTCGACACGTGGTGGCAGACGGAGACCGGCGCGATCATGATTACGCCGCTGCCTGGAGCGATTCCAACCAAACCGGGCAGCGCGACGCTGCCATTTTTCGGAGTCGACCCGGCGGTGGTGGACGAGAAAGGCCGCGAAGTGAAGCCGAACGTGGGCGGAAAATTAATTATCCGTCGCCCGTGGCCGGCGATGCTGCGGACGATTTACGGCGACAAGGAGCGTTACAAGAAACAGTACTGGAGTGAATTCAAAGGCAAGTATCTCACCGGCGACGGTGCGCGGCGCGATGAAGATGGTTATTTCTGGATCGTCGGGCGCATCGATGATGTCTTGAACGTGGCGGGACATCGCCTCGGCACTTCGGAAATCGAAAGTGCGCTGGTCAGTCACGCGTGTGTCGCGGAAGCCGCCGTCGTAGGACGCCCTGACGAAATCAAAGGTCAGGGCGTCTGCGCGTTCGTGACATTGAAAACCGATGTCACTCCTACGCCAACGCTGAAGGAAGATCTGCGCTCCCACGTGGGCAAACAGATCGGCGCGATCGCCAAGCCGGACGAAGTGCGCTTCGCCGAGGCATTGCCCAAAACACGCAGCGGAAAAATCATGCGGCGGCTGTTGAAAGAAATTGCCAGCGGCAAACAGGTCACCGGTGACACCACCACGCTGGAAGATTTCAGTGTGCTGGCGAAGTTAAGCGAAGAGGAATAAACGTCCGGTGAGTTTCATTCGCACAGGCTTCCGCGAGATCGGCCTCAAAGTCCGCCGGCAGCGCACCCGTCTGGCTCTGCGCCACGAAAAACGCCTGCTGCAAAAAAGTGAAATCAATTTGGGACGGGAAGGCACTTCGCAGGCGGGGAATTTTCCGGAGCTGCGGAACGAGATCGTTGCGTTAAAAAAGCTCGAGCAAGAACAGAAGGAAGTGGCCCTGCGCATCGCGCAAATTGAAGAAGGCATAAAAAAGATCGAGGCGGATCGGCTAAAAAACGCGCGGGAGCAAGCGGAAGCGATCGCGAAGCTGGACGCAGAGAAAAAACCGATCCAGCAACTGCGCGATGAAGCGAAGAGGGCAGCGGAAGTGTGCGATCGCGAATTAGGCGCGGTCGAGCGTCGCATTCAAAATAACGACGATGCCGACCGTGAGCTGCTGAAACAACTCTCGGAACTCCAGGCGCTCACTCCGCCTCCGGCCGATCTGGAAGCGCGTTCGACGACGATCGGCAGCCGGCGGGCCCGCCTGCCCGAGGAGCGCGCGGAACTTGTTCGTGCACGGATGGGGAGTGCGGACGCCTGTCGATTGGCGAAGGAAAAATTGAGCGCGGCCGAAGCTGATCTATCCGAGATCCAAAAAAATATCGATCGCGTTCGAGGCCAATACGAAGCCCGCGACAAAACGTTTGCCGAAAATATCAAGACGCAGCAGGACGCCGTGAAAGAGGCGCGCGCACAACATCAAACGGTCGAGGAGCGAAAAAATCCTGCTTATCTGAACATTGGACGCCATCTCGCCTCCCAGGGAATCGCACCGCCGAATGCACCGCATTTGCTGACGGAAGTGCAAAAGCATCGCACCGCGGTGGATCGACATCTTCAGCACACGGCCGAACTCGCCGCGCTTTCCAGCAAGATCGACAAGCAAGAGTTACGCAAATTTTATTTCTCCGTGGTGTCGGTGGTGGCGTTGCTGGCGATTATTTTGCCGCTGGTTCTGCAATCGCCGGCGCGGCGCGAGTGGCTGCCACAGGAGACGGAAGCGATCCTCTCGATCAACGTCGAGCAATTCGAGCGAGACGATTTGCCAAAACGCTGGCGCAAGGATCAGCCGGACGTCTGGGCGAATGTATGGTCGGGTTTAATCGGAGGAGCCGCGCGTGTCCCGGTAATGAATTTGCCGCGTGACGCCGTCCGCGTCACCCGCGCAGTCACGAGCGATGGTGGAAGAACGCGTGAATTCATTTTGATCGAGGCACGCAGCGATGTTTCGCAGGTTATCGATTCTATCGGGCGAGATAAGAGCTTCGAGCGGCGCACGATTGGCGGTCTTTATGTATGGGAGAGGCCCGAGCTGGTGGTGGCGCGAGTCGGACCGACAACGCTCGCGCTCGGCACGTCCGCTGAAGTAGATGAATTGGTGCGCGTGCGTTTGGGAATGCAACTTGATCTTAAGATCACGGGACAGCTTTTCGATCGTTTTCAGGCGCTGGATCGCGAAAGCTCCTTGCGTCTTATCTCGCGCGATCCCTCCGATCTGTCGCGCATCTTTCATCCGATTTTTGTGCCCGAGCTGCTCGATTCGTCGCAGTTACTCGGCCTTGCCCTGACCCTGCAAAACCCCGTGCGCGCACGATTGCTTCTAAAACTCCCCTCACCGGAACGCGCGTCGCAACTGGCCCGCGAGTTGCACAACGAACCGCAGCGATGGTTGCGCCTGCAGGATTCCGATATGCTTCTTTACACGCAGCCGCCCGAAGTGACGCGACAGAATGCCAATCTCGAACTGCACTTCACCGTTCCGGAAAACAGCGCGCGGTTGCTTTTGCAACGCATCGCCAAGAGCGACGTTCCATCTTCCGTCGCCCAGGAAGCGAGCACACCGTGAAATTATTTCGTTTTGTTTTTCTCGGCACGGTCGCGCTGATCGGATGCCGATTGGAGGGCGCGCCAGAAACCATTCCGCTCGTTGAGATTCGATCGATTGATCCGACGATTGTCGTTGAGCTGCGTTACGCCGGCCCGAACAATATCGCTCATCGCGCGCTCTACCCTCCGGGAATGCCAGCGTTGATCCGCCCCGAAGTCGGGCAGCGCCTCGCCGTTGCCCAAGCGATGCTGCGACGCGTCGAATATCGTCTGAAAATTTGGGACGCCTATCGGCCCAACAGCGCGCAGATCGAGCTGTGGCGTGCTTCGCACAATAATGATTTCGTTGCCGATCCGGACTCCGGTGCGGGTTCATTGCACACATGGGGGCTCGCCGTCGATGCGACTTTGGTCGACAGGCTGGGCCATCCCGTTTTGATGCCGACGGATTTTGACGATTTTACGCCGGCGGCGATGTGGCAATACCGGGGCAAGAATGACATTGTTCGCCATCACCTGCACCTCTTGCAGGTCGTCATGCGCGAAGCCGGATTTCTCGGACTCCGCAGCGAGTGGTGGCATTTCACGGTCATCGACTGGAAGAAATTTCTCCCGCCCGAAAAGGTAAAGCGTGCACTCGAAGTCTTCTACCCCCCGGCCAAGAAAAAATCATGATCGAGTCCATCCTGCGCGATCTGCGGCAACCGGAATATGTTCATGTCCTGATTAATCCATTGCCGATCTACGGCCTGGCGATGGGATGGATCGGTTTGATCGTTGCGACCATTTTGCGCAGCCGCCGGGCGCAGATTACAACTCTTGCCCTGGTCTTGATCGCTGCGGCGTCCGCCTGGCCGGTGTACGAATTTGGCGAAGATGCCTACGATCCCGTTCTTTCGATGGAGAATGAAACTGGGCAAGCATGGTTGGAGGCGCATAAACACAGGGCTGAGGAGCTTATTTGCTATTTTTATGCACTTGCGGCGTTAAGTGCCGTGGCCATTGTGCTGCCGATTTATCGCCCTAAATTTTCTCTGCCCCTGCTCGTCGCAGTCCTCCTTTTCGGAGCGGTTGTGCTTGGGATGGGCGGTTACATCGCTTATGCGGGAGGCAAGATCCGCCACCGTGAATTCCGGAACGTTCCCCCGCCGCCAAAGCCTTCGCCCGAACAATCCCGTTAGATCGACAATCGCCCTCGGAGCAATCCGCCGTGACAACTGACCTGGATCGCGCGGAACAAAATGTCGAAGCCCATAGCGCGTCGCTGAAGAAACCGCTCGGTCTCTTCGATCTCGCGCTCACCCAAATCCTCTTCGTCGTTGGCTCGAGCTGGGTCGGCACCGCGGCCAAGCTCGGAAATTCGCATCTCTTCTTCTGGTTGCTCGCGATCGTTCTTTTCTACATTCCACAAGCCGCCGTCGTCATTTATTTGAATCGCCGCATGCCGCTCGAAGGCGGCATTTATCAATGGGCGAAACTTGGCTTTAACGAATTCGCCGGGTTCATGGTCGCCTGGAACCTGTGGTTGCTTTCCATCACCGTGATCGCGTTAGGCGGAATGTTCGTGACCACGAATATTTCCTACGCCATCGGCGACAGCGCCGCCTGGATGCCAAACAGCAAATCGTGCGTCTCGCTCATCAGTTGCGCGCTGGTTGTGGGCCTTGGTTGGACGGGGGTGCGCGGCCTTTCGTTAGGTAAATGGGTCCACAACATCGGCGGCTTCGCCATGTTGCTCGTTTATGGCGCGCTCATCGCGCTGCCGTTCATCGCTTTGGCTCGCGGCGACTTGAAGCAATATCATCCTCTCCAGATCGCTGCTCCAACGATGTCGATCTTTTATTGCGTCAACATTTTCACCAAACTCTCCGTCGGCGCGCTCAGCGGATTCGAATATGTCGCCATCCTCGCGGGCGAAACACGCGCACCTGCCCGCGATATTGGCCGCTCCGTCATCATTGCGTCGCCCGTGATCGCGCTCGCTTTCATTCTCGGCACGAGCTCCGTCCTGGCCTTTGTCGGCGACAACCCGATCGATCTCATCGGACCGGTGCCGCAAACGTTGCGTCTCGGTCTGCGCTTTTTCCCAGTCGCGGGCTCGATCGCATCGATCGCGATTGTGCTGATGACGGTGCGAACGATCGCCTCGACCAGTGTGCATGTCACCGGCAGTTCGCGATTGCCAATGGTCGCCGGCTGGGACCGATTGCTGCCGAGCTGGTTCTCGCGGTTGCATCCAAAATATAGGACGCCGATGAACTCGATCATTTTCGTCGGCGCGATCACGCTCACCATTGCGATCGCTAGTCAGATCGGCGCTGGAATTCAGGAAGCGTTTCAACTCGTCGATAACGCTTCGAATGTTTTCTACGGAATTGTTTACGCAATTCTCTTTGCCATCCCATTGGCCGGGGCGACGACGATCCGTTTCGGCGCGCCCATTTGGCTCCGCCTCGCAGCGCTCTTCGGCTTCGGCGTTTCTCTTCTTGCCATCTTCTTCACCGTCTATCCGATCATCGACGTTCCGAGCAAATTGATCTTCGGCGCAAAAATTATCGTCGTGACCGTGATCGCCAATGCCATCGGGGCCGCGATTTTCGCGTTGCGATCACGAAGCGCAGCTATCGGCGACCCACCGTAGATATTCCGGCAATCCGTGGTCGATCTTGCAGGCAATAATTTCCGGCACTTCATACGGATGGAGCGAGCGAAGTTTGCTTTCGAATTCCGCGTAACGGTCCCCGGCCAGTTTGAAAATAACCAGCGTCTCATCGCTGGATTCGACTTTGCCCTGCCAGCGATAAATCGAGTGCACTTGCGGAAAAATATTCCCACACGCGGCGAGCCGAAGATCGACAATTTCCTTCACAGCCTTGCGCGCCGTCTCCGCGTCCGGGAATGTGCAGAAGGCGATGAGACCTTCCATCGTTAGGCTGGAACGAGTGTTTCCTTCCGCCGGGCCGGCTCGGCTCGGCAAATCCAACCGCCACCGACGACGACGTCACCGTTGTAAATGACCGCAGCCTGGCCCGGCGTGACGGCACGCTGCGGTTCATGCAGGTGAATCCGTGCGCGATGATTGTCGAGTGGCATCACGGTCGCGCGCGTGCCGGGATGGCTGTAGCGAATCTTCACCGTAAGATCGACATCTTCATTTGCGGCGTCGTTCTCGATCCAATTCACGCGATCCACTTCAAACTCATCACAAATCAAATCGTCCGCCTCCCCGACAATTACGCGGTTCGTTTCTGGATCGAGATCGACCACATAACGCGGCGTGGGCGAGCCACCGGGAAGTCCCTTGCGCTGCCCGATGGTGAAGAGTTCGATGCCTTCGTGTTCGCCAACAAAATTTCCATCGACATCGTAGATTTCGCCGCGGTGAAATTCGCCTTCACCCAGATGCGATCGTAGAAACGCTTTGTAATCGTTGCCGGGCACAAAACAGATCTCCTGACTGTCGATCTTGTCCGCCACTTTCAAGCCTAACGAACGCGCGATTTCTCGAATCTCCGGCTTCGACATCGTGCCAAGCGGGGTCAAGGCGCGACGCAGCTGCGGCTGGCGCAAACTGAAAAGGAAATACGACTGGTCTTTGTGCGGGTCGATTCCTTTGCGCAAAACGGCGCGGTCATCATGATGCTCGATGATCGCGTAATGGCCGGTCGCAATGTAATCGCAGCCGAGTGCAGCCGCTTTGTTCCAAAGGCTGCCGAATTTCAATTTCTCGTTGCACATCACGCATGGATTCGGTGTCCGGCCCGCCTGATATTCGCTCGAGAAATAATCGATCACTACGCGCTCGAATTGGTCGGCTTCATCGACGACATAATGCGGGAAGCCCAGCGCATGCGCCACGCCGCGCGCGTCGGCTACGGCTTGCGGTCCGCAGCATTTGTCTTCCGCGCGCGAAATACAATCTTGCGGCCATACTTTCATCGTCACGCCGACGACGTCGTAGCCCTGCTCGCGCAGCAAAAACCCCGCGACGCTGGAGTCCACTCCACCGCTCATACCCAGGAGAACGCGTTGCTTCTTCATTGAAGCGTCCAACTTCGATGAAGAGTTTTGCTAGTCAACGGTCTACAGTTTCGCTGTCCGGCTAACGAAGGGACTGGCTCGAAGCGTAAATCGCCAATGCAAATCGGCTGAGCGCGTGATGCCGATGCGTTTATCGGCGACAACATCGACAATCGCATCGGCCGGTCGAACAAAGCAGCGCCGCGGATCGGAGCACAGATCGATTTCATGATGCCGGCCGGTGATATTGAGCGCCTGCGTCAATTTACCCGGACCGGAACAGAGCTTGCGCACATCGTCGATCTTGCGGCGTTTTTTCATCCGGCTGATGCCACGGCGCGGCTCGAGCGCGCGAATTAGAACGAACCCGTTTGTTTTGCCTTTAATAAGAACATTCAACATCCAGTGCGCGCCGTAGTTGAAATAAACATAAGCCGTCCCGGCCTTGTGCTTCTCGATAAAAGTGCGCGCGCTCGGCCGATTAAAAGCATGGCAAGCTTCGTCGCCCAACGCCGCATAAGCCTCGGCCTCAACGATGATGCCGGAACACTCTGCCCAGATCAGCTCCGTCCCAATCAGTTCGCGCGCACAAGTTAGAAGATCCCGGCGAAAAAAAGCCGGACGAATCATTCGGCTCTTCAACGAGATCAGCTCTTCGGTCTGTAGTAAACCGGCAATGTCACGCTGCAGGCCACCGGCCTTCCATCCCGGAATGCCGGGATGAACCGGGCGAAACTCATGTCGTTTACAGCAGCGTCGCCAAATCCGAGGAAGGGCGGCTCTTCATTCCGTAATTTTATCATCTCCACAACGCCGGTCGCGTCGATCTGGATCTCGAGCTCGGCTACGCCATCCACCAACACCGGAGCGTCTTGCGATGGCGGGTAATGGAAACCGCTGAACTTTGAGTCGGCTCCAAAAAAAGGCTGCGGCCCGACGAAATCGCTTTCTTTCTTCAACTCTTCGGTTTCCTGATTGGAAAAAATTCTCAGGCGCGGTTTGCCGTCGATGATGGCAAACGTAAGTGTGCCGTAATAAATCGCGTCGACTGGAACATGATTGTAAACGGCCGGAACGAACTTGGCGTCCGCCAACCGCTTGAATAGCTCCTGTTCCAGAAGCTTCGAGCCGGGCGTGCCCCGGTATGTGCCGCTCCACACCACGTCCCCGTTCTTTTTCACCGAACAGGTGAACATGATCGCAGCATCCTTTTGCCCTTTCTTCACTAAATCCTGCGTATCGATCCGATCAATTAAGGCGTGCGGGCCGCTGCCGGGCAGCGTTGGTCGATACATCGGCAGCTTTGGTGCTTGGGAAAGCTGCAGCTTTTGCGCAACGGCAAGATCGACAAACGATAGCCAAACGATGAGTAACGGTGCGAGAACGCGCATGGAAAGATACGCAAGAGCAGCGGAACTTTTTTGCAAGAGCAATTCTTGCGATTACGCGGCAAGGCCAAGGCGCCCTGCATCGGAAATCTTCTGCACCACCTTGTGTCGCTGAAAATACGCGATCAACGCGTCGCGAGTTTGCACGGGGTGCAGAATGCAGTTGGCCGCGGGCGTCTGCACGAGATCGGATAGTTTCATGAACCGATGCCCGGCGCTGCGCGAGTCAAACGTATTGAAGGCAATGCGGTACTTTTTATCACGCTCGAGTTCCCGCCCGTCTTCTCGCCTCAGCGATGTAATCCTCCGTTCCGCGCCACGACCCTCAGTCACAATGTTGAACCCGACCAAACTACGGCTCTCGCGGCTGAGGTAGACTTCTTCCATCACGGTTTTGATTTCCTCCGGTGTCAGCTCAGCGGTCACGATATAGTTTTCAAACGGAAGAACGTTCCATACGTCCCGCACGGTTTTTCGCCCGGCCCTGAGGTCTCGCTCATCAAAGATTCCATGGAAAGCACCATCCACCGGCGTGTTTCGTTCGCGCAGCGCTTCCATCATCGCCGCACCGATCAATCGCTCGACTTCGCTGGGCTCGCCGGCGTGGCCGTGGACACGGAGCGTTTCGGCCAACTCGCCGATGGATTGATTGAGCGCGAGCTCCGATTCTTCGAGTTGCGGTTGCGCGCGTGAAAGCACGCGTCGATCGAGTGGAATGCCGCAATCCATGCGTGCGCATTGCGCTTGTCGATGGAGCAGCCGTTTTGAATTGCGGTCGAAGATAAGATCGACCCGCCCAACGTGAATGCCGAAATGGTCGGCTTGCGTTAACAAAACGTGGTTAACGGTGCGGCTTTGGATCGCCTGATGAGTGTGGCCGGCAATGAAGAGCGCGACCTCCGGAAACTCGGCCGTGATCGCCATCACGCTGTTGGCGAAATCATCGCCGCCGGTGCGCGCCTTCAATCCCATATGACCGGCCAGGACGATCGCATTGGCTCCGTCGTTCGTTGCCTTTGCAATCGCGCGGCGAACCGGTTCGACCGGATGTTGAAATTCGAGGCCGCGCGTGAATTCCGGCCAAAACCAAAACGGCATCCCTGGGGTGGTGACACCGATAATCGCAATCTTGATCCCTGAAATTTCCTTGAGGATAAGGGGGCGAAGCTTCGCCAACGGATTTTCTGCGTCGGTGAGTTCGCCTGCTCTCTTTCCCTCGAGCAGTGCGTTCGCGGCCAAAACCGGCATTGTCGATCTTCGGAGCGCGTCGCCAAAAGTTTCGATGCCCCAATCGAATTCATGGTTGCCCAGAATCCAGGCGTCGTATTTGAGATAGTTGAACAAATCGATCATGAGCGCGCCCTTTGTGCGCAAGGCGACGTCGGTTCCCTGATAAACATCGCCGAGATCGATCAGGATCGTATTGGGATTTTTTCGCCGCCATCGCCGGATTTGTGTCGCACAGCGAGCGAAACCTCCAAGATCCGGGTTCCGATCGTAATCGATCGTCGGCAAAATATGGCCGTGCAGATCGGTCGTATGCAAAATTGAAATACAGACTGTCTCCGGATCGATGGATTGAACAGCCCGCGCAAAATCCGGTGCGGCGCAAATCAAACCGGCTTGACCGATCGTTTTGAGAAACGCTCGGCGGCTGAGGGGAGTCATTTCTCCGAATTATCCGAAATCGACGTGCGCGACAATTTTATTGGTGCAATGTCGAGGTCGATGTTCAAGCACGAAGGGATCGATCACCTGGCTCTGACCGTGCGCGATGTCGAGCGTTCGGTTCGATGGTACAGGGATGTTTTGGGGTTCGAACCGCGGCACGAAGGAATGTGGGACGGAATCCCGGTCTTTATCGGCAAAGGCGATACGGCGCTTGCGCTATTTCCCGCGAAAGCAAATGCAAGATCGACATCTTCGTCTCGCGACCAGATCGGCATGCTGCATTTCGCGTTGCGCAGCGACCGCGAGAATTTTCTCGCCGCGCAGAAGGAACTAAAGCGGCGAGGAATTCAATTCGGATTCCAGGACCACGAAATATCGCACTCAATTTATTTTCAAGACCCCGACGGCCACGAAGTTGAGATTACGACCTACGATTTGGAGGGACGCGCTCCGTCGCGTCCGTAAAATTTTGGGACGGTCCGAGCCGGACTGGCATTTCAGAGGTCGTCCCTCCAGTTAATTTTTTACTTTCGGTGCCACTCCGTTAGGACATTCTTCCGGCGCAGTTTGCACGCGTCGCTGATGAGCGTGAATTGTAGTTTATTCTCTTCGGGGCGGCTGAAATGGTAAAGCCCTTTGCCCTTGCAGCCCTTTGGAGTCAATCCGCCGGTGCCGATCAGCGTAACCTCATCGCCATCGACAGAATACTTGCCCCACGCTTCGCGTTTGCCGTCGTGATCAAGATCGACATCGAACGTCCGATTCTCCCGGATCGTCCAGACGGTTCCGACCGCATTTGTCCACGTGCCTACCAGCGCCGATGGGCCGCGCCGCGGAAACATGGCGCAGCCGCTCAACAGACTGAGCAGCGCGGCTGCAACAATGAAACGTATTACGCGTGGCGCTTTCATCCGTACCATTTTGAATGGCGAGACGCCGCCGTTCAAGCGGGATCGCGATCTACGCGACGCGTCCGCAGCAGTTCTTGTATTTTTTTCCGCTGCCGCAGGGGCACGGTTCGTTGCGGCCGACCTTCGGCAATGATCTCCGAACCGGAAGATCGATGGCGACTTCCTCGCCGTCTTCGCCATTTCCGCCAGCCATGGCCATGGCGCCGACCGGCTGCGGTTGACGCACTCGGCCCGAGATGTCGGACGCCGGCGCCGCTTGTTCGCGCAAAAGGAATTGCGGAAGGCTGGCGAGAAAATTTTCGAACGCCTGCAAGTTCGACGTGCTGCGAAAAAGATTGTGCAGCACTTCGTTTTTAATGTTCGCCATCAACTCGACGAACATGTCGTAAGCTTCGGTCTTGTATTCGATCAACGGATCCTTTTGCGCGTAGCCGCGGAGATAAACGCCTTCGCGGAGCGCGTCCATGGCGTAGAGATGTTCCTGCCAGAGGCGATCGATCGCGTTGAGGATAATGTAGCGCTCGAGGCTTTTGACCGCGCTCGGTTCTTCGTGACTCGATTTCGCTTCGTACGCTTTCTTGATCTTTTCGATCAGGAACTGCGCATTTTCTTCAACCGCGCGCGTCTCAAACTGCGCTTTCTCTTTCGTCAATCCGAGCGGGAATGTCGTGTTTACCCAATGCAGCAGTCCGGAATAATTCGATTCTTCGCTGTGCGCCTCGCCCAAGTATTCCTTCACTTTCGCCGGCACGGCTTCGTCGATGACCTCGTAGATTAACGTGCGCGGCTCCTCGGAATCGATCGTGTCGTTGCGATAGGTGTAAACCACTTCGCGTTGATTGTTCATCACGTCGTCGAAATCGAGCGTGCGCTTGCGCGCGAGATAATTTCGCTGCTCGACCCGCTTTTGCGCCGTCTCGACCGATTTGTTCAACCACGGATGCTCGAGTTCCTGGCCTTCTTCGAGACCGAAGCGCTCCATGATTCGCGTCATGCGATCGGCTGCGCCGAAGTTGCGCATGAGATCGTCTTCGAAGCTGACATAGAAACGCGACGCGCCGGGATCGCCCTGGCGCGCGCAACGTCCGCGCAATTGTCGATCTATGCGGCGCGCTTCATGACGTTCTGTTCCGAGCACGTACAAACCGCCACGGTTGGCTACGCCCTCGCCGAGCTTAATGTCGGTGCCGCGCCCCGCCATGTTCGTGGAAATTGTCACCGTGCCCGCTTGCCCGGCGCGGGCCACGATCTCCGCTTCCTGCATGTGATACTTCGCGTTTAAGACGTTGTGCGGAATTTTTTCGCGTTTCAGCATGCGACTGAGCAACTCGGAAGCTTCCACGCTGACTGTGCCGACCAGCACCGGCTGCTGCTTGGCGTGATGCTCGCGGATTTCGTTAATGACGGCGTTGTATTTTTCGCGCCGCGTTTTGTAGATCCGATCGTTGGCATCTGCACGCCGCACCGGCTGGTTCGTCGGGATGACGTTGACGTCCAGCTTGTAAATGTCGTGAAACTCGGCCGCTTCCGTTTCGGCTGTGCCGGTCATGCCGGCGAGTTTTTGATAAAGCCTGAAATAATTTTGAATCGTGATCGTGGCCAGCGTTTGCGTCTCGCGATCGATCTGCACGCCTTCCTTCGCCTCCACGGCCTGGTGCAACCCGTCGCTCCAACGCCGCCCCGGCATTTTGCGGCCGGTGTATTCATCGACAATCACGACCTTGTTTTCCTCAAGGACGTACTGGACATCTTTTTCAAACAGGCAGTAGGCGCGCAACAACTGCGAGATGTTGTGAATCCGCTCCGCCTGCGTGTCGCAATGCTGTTGCCGTTCCGTTTTTTTCTTGTCTTTTTCTTCGTCGGGAATCGACGCATCGAGATCGATGTCGGTGAATTCGCTGATCAAATCCGGCAGCACGAATGCGTTCGGGTCGTCCGGGTTCATAAACTGACGCCCCTGCTCCGACAAATCCGCTTCCTGCGATTTCTCGTCGATGGTGAAGAACAACTCTTCCTTGAGCTCAAACAACGCTTCCTTCTGGGAATCCTGATAGAATGAAAGCTCGGCCTTATCGATCGCGCGCCGTTTGTCCGGATCTTCCATCATGCGCAGGAGCTGTTTGTTGCGCGGCTGGCCCAGTTTCACCTTGAACATGAGAAGGCCGCCTTGTTCGACTTCGCCTCTCTCGAAAGCCTCGTTCGCTTCGCTGGCCATCCGATTCACCAGCATCGTTTGTTTGCGCACCACTTGCTCCACCAGCGGTTTCCATTTGTCGTATTGATGCGTCGAAATCGTGGCCGGGCCGCTAATGATGAGCGGCGTGCGCGCTTCGTCGATCAGGATGGAATCGACTTCATCGACAATCGCGTAGTGGTATCCGCGCTGGACCTGTTGCTCGCGCGTCGTGGCCATACCGTTGTCGCGCAGATAATCGAAGCCGAACTCGCTGTTCGTTCCGTAGGTGATGTCCATCGCGTACTGCTCGCGACGCACTTCCGGCGATTGATCGTGTTGAATGCAGCCGACGGTGAGCCCGAGAAAATTGTAAAGCTGACCCATCCATTCGGCGTCGCGCCGGGCGAGATAATCGTTCACCGTCACCAGGTGCGCCCCTCGGCCGGTCAGCGCGTTCAGATAGAGCGGTAACGTAGCGACAAGCGTCTTGCCTTCACCCGTCGCCATCTCCGCGATCCGCCCCCGATGTAAAACCATCCCGCCGACCAGTTGCACGTCGAAGTGCACCATGTTCCAGGTCATCGGCTGATCGCATACCGTGAAGCTAGCCTTGCGATCGGTCAGGCGGCGCGCCGCGTTTTTTACAACCGCGAAAGCTTCCGGCAAAATCTCATTTAGCCCGTTCCATTGCGCTTCCGGATCGGAAATCTTCGCCAACTCCTCTTTCCAAGCGGCCGTTTTCGCGCGCAAGGCATCATCCGATAAATTCTTGAGCTGCTCCTCCAGTTCGTTGATGCGACGAACCGTCGGCGTCATGCGCTTGAGCTCGCGCTGATTCCTCGATCCAATTATCTTCTTTAAAATCCAACCAACCATGTCGTTTTTTAATATCGACGAAATTCTCGATCTGTCATCCCGAACGGACGTGAGGGACCTCCCGCTGGATGCTGGATCACACTGCCAAATCCGCGTGACCATCGGCATGTGGCGGGGTCCTTCGCTCCGCTCAGGATGACAACGCTGTATCCGTTGTGTCCGTTGTGCGAACGATTTTTACAGCTAGAATCGGGCGCATGAAGAAGATCATTTCCACGACTGACGCGCCCGCCGCGGTCGGTCCCTATTCCCAGGCCGTCCGGGTTGGATCAACCATCTATTGCGCCGGGCAAATCCCGCTCGATCCGAAATCGGGCCAGATCGTTTCCGGCGGGATCGACGTGCAGACCCGCCGCGTGCTCGATAACATCACTGCGGTCTTAAAGGCGGAAGGCCTGACCTTCGATAACATCGTCAAGACCACGATTTTTCTGACCAATCTGGCCGACTTTCAGACCGTGAACGAGATTTACGCTTCCTATTTCAACCAACAACCGCCGGCGCGATCGACCGTTCAGGTGCCAGCGTTGCCCAAAGGCGCCAACATTGAAATCGAAGTGATCGCCGTGGCAAACGATGACAGCGGCGCCGTCGCCGCCGACACTTCCGGGTAAGATCGACATCTTCATGCAGGAAGATCTTCTCGCCCTCTTTCGAAAAACCGGTGCCTTGCTCGACGGCCACTTTGTTTTGCGTTCCGGCTTGCATAGCCGCCAATACTTTCAGTGTGCGATTCTTCTCCAGCATACCGAGATCGCCGCGCAGGTTTGCAAACAACTGGCCGATCAGTTGCGCAAATTTGATGCGGACGCCGTCATCTCCCCTGCCCTCGGCGGAATCATCGTCGGGCAGGAAGTCGGCCGCTCGTTAGGTAAACGCCATATCTTCGTCGAAAAAGAAAATGGAGGACTTGCTTTGCGGCGCGGCTTCAAGATCGACAAGGGCGAACGTTTCATCGTGGCTGAAGACGTCATTACGCGCGGCGGCCGCGTCCAACAAACGATCGACATCGTGCGCGCGCATGGCGGGGTCGTTGTTGCCGTCGGAGTGATTGTCGATCGCAGCGGCAAATCGAAACCGGACTTCGGCTCTCCTTTCGTTAGCCTGGTTCAGATGAACGTCGAAAACTTTGAGCCCGATAAGTTACCCGCCGATCTTGCTCGCATTCCCGCGGTGAAACCCGGCAGTAAATGAACGCGCTCTCGGCTTTTTGCCACTCCTCCATCGGAAGAAAAATGATCGTCGCCGCGACCGGCGCTATCCTGATCCTGTTTGTGATCGGTCATCTGCTCGGCAATTTGCAGATCTTTCTCGGGCCGGAATGGATCAACAGCTACTCCCAACATCTGCGCGATCTCGGGCCGTTGCTTTGGATTATCCGGTTTGTTTTGCTCTGCACGGTCATGCTGCACATTTATTTCACGATCTTGCTCGCGATCGAAAATCGCCGCGCGCGCCCCGAACATTACATCGACAAGGAGAACGTGAAAGCAACCTGGGCCTCGCGTCACATGGTTGTGAGCGGATTAGTTGTCCTCGCCTTCATCATTTTTCACTTGCTGCACTTCACCGCCCGAAAGTTCAATCCGCAATTCCCGCTCCTGAAACTCGACCCGCTCAACCGATACGATGTCTATTCGATGATGGTTTACGGATTTCAAAACATCTACGTCTCAGTGTTCTATGTCATCGGACTGTTCCTGCTCACGCTTCATCTCACCCATGGCGCTTCCAGCTTCTTGCAATCGCTTGGCCTGAATAACAAAAAACTGAACCCGCGGCTGGCGTTCGCCGGACGAGTCTTCGCGTGGTTGCTCTTTCTCGGATACACGTCGATTCCAGTCGCGGTTTTAGTCGGCCTGATTAAACCGGCGCAGCAACTATGATCGGCGCTCTCGACTCACGAATTCCGCACGGGCCGCTGACCGAGAAGTGGTCGAGACATAAAGACAACTCGAGGCTCATCAGCCCGAATAACCGTCGCAAGTTCGAGATTATCGTCATCGGGAGCGGATTAGCCGGTGGATCGGCAGCCGCGACATTGGGCGAGCTTGGTTATCAGGTTAAGTGTTTTTGCTACCAGGATTCGGCGCGCCGCGCCCATTCCATCGCCGCGCAGGGTGGAATCAATGCGGCCAAAAATTATCAGAACGACGGCGACAGCGTTTATCGATTGTTTTACGACACGATCAAGGGCGGCGATTTCCGCTCGCGCGAAGCGAATGTCTATCGGCTCGCAGAAGTGAGCGTGAATATCATCGATCAGTGCGTCGCACAGGGTGTGCCCTTCGCGCGCGAATACAGCGGCTACCTGGCCAATCGCTCCTTCGGCGGCGCGCAGGTGTCGCGCACGTTTTACGCGCGCGGCCAGACCGGTCAGCAGCTTTTGTTAGGCTGTTATCAGGCGCTCTGCCGACAGATTTCGGCCGGCAGCGTACAAATGTTTCCGCAAACCGAGATGCTCGACCTCGTCACTGTCGACGGGAACGCCAAGGGAATCATTACGCGCAATTTGGTCACCGGTAAGATCGACAAGTACGCCGCGGATGCCGTTGTGCTCGCGACCGGCGGATACGGAAACGTTTTTTATCTGTCGACCAACGCTCGCGGTTGCAATGTCACTGCGACTTACCGCGCTTATAAAAAAGGCGCTCTTTTCGCCAACCCTTGTTTCACGCAAATCCATCCCACCTGCATTCCACAAAGCGGCGATTATCAGTCCAAGCTCACGTTGATGTCCGAGTCGTTGCGCAACGATGGACGGGTCTGGGTTCCGAAGCGCAGAGAAGATTGCCAGAAGCAGCCGAACGAAATCCCGGAACAGGACCGCGATTATTACCTCGAACGAAAGTACCCGAGCTACGGCAACCTCGCCCCTCGCGACATCGCATCGCGTGCGGCCAAGGAAGTTTGCGATGAAGGTCGCGGTGTCGGTCCAGGCGGACGCGGCGTCTATCTGGATTTTGCCGATGCCATCAAACGTCTCGGCGTCGAAACGATTCGCGAACGTTACGGAAATCTGTTCGAGATCTACCACAAAATCACCGGCGAAGACGCCTATGAAGTTCCGATGCGGATTTACCCGGCTGTGCATTACACCATGGGCGGCCTCTGGGTTGATTACAATTTGATGAGCAATCTGCCCGGTCTCTTCGTTATCGGTGAAGCGAATTTCTCCGATCACGGCGCCAACCGGCTCGGCGCCAGCGCACTCATGCAAGGATTGGCCGATGGCTACTTTGTGTTGCCCTACGCATTGCCGAATTACCTGGCCGGACAAATCGGCAAGCGCCCTTCGACCGATCATCCGGAATTCAAGAAAGCCGAAACCGATGTTCGCGCTAAGATCGACAATCTCCTCAAGATAAACGGCAAGCGCTCGCTCGACTCCATTCATCGCGAGCTCGGCACATTGCTCTGGAACAAATGTGGCATGTCGCGCAACGCCGCTGGATTGCGTGAAGCGCTCCGCAAAATTCCTGAATTGCGCGAAGAGTTTTGGAAGAACGTCCGCGTTCCCGGCGACGGCGAGGACTTCAATCAAGCACTCGAGCGCGCCGGACGCGTGGCTGATTTTCTCGAGTTCGCCGAATTGATGTGTATCGACGCGCTCGAACGCGACGAATCATGCGGCGGACATTTCCGGGAGGAACATCAGACTCCCGACGGCGAAGCGTTGCGCGACGACGATAAATTTGCGGCCGTTTTCGCGTGGGAATTTCAAGGTAACGGACAGATCGCGCCGCCGAAATTGCACCGCGAACCTCTGCATTTCGAAACGGTTCACCTTACTCAACGCAGCTATAAATGAATTTCAAACTCAAGGTCTGGCGACAGAAAAACCGACAATCGCGCGGCAAGCTCGTCAACTATGATGCGGCCGACATTTCGCCCAATGCTTCTGTTCTCGAGATGCTCGACATCGTGAACGAGCATCTGCTTTTGCGCGGCGAAGAACCGATCGCGTTCGATTCCGATTGTCGCGAAGGGATTTGCGGGACCTGCTCGCTCACGGTCAACGGCGAAGCACACGGTCCCGATCATCCCGGAGCGGCCTGCGAACTTTACATGCGAAAATTCCAGGACGGCGAAACCATTCTGGTCGAGCCGTTCCGTGCGAAATCGTTTCCGATTATCAAGGACCTCGTCGTCGATCGCAGCGCGCTCGATCGAATTGTCCAGGCCGGGGGTTTCATTTCCGCACGCGCAGGTTCCGCACCGGAAGCAAATTCGATTCTCGTTCCAAAACATGAAGCGGACATTGCGATGGAAGCGGCCGCCTGCATCGGTTGCGGCGCGTGCGCGGCGGCATGCCCGAATGCATCCGCCATGCTTTTCACGTCCGCAAAAGTTTCGCACCTGGCGCATTTGCCCCAGGGAAATCCAGAGCGTGTCGATCGCGTGGTGAAAATGGTGCAGGCGATGGACGCTGAAGGTTTCGGCAACTGCACCAACACTTATGAATGCGAGGCAGTTTGCCCGGCCGAGATCAGCGCGAGTTTTATCGCGAAGTTGAATCGCGAATACGCGCGCGCAGTCGTGCGCCGAAAGCTTGAGGAATAGCTAGAGCGTGTTGCACGCGTACGTCCAGAGCGCGGGATCGAGCTCCTGCCGTGCGCGCGTGGCGACACGATCGGCATCCAGGTTTGTGCGCAGGACCGCAAGAACAGTGGAACCGGATCCCGACATTAGTGCCGCGCCCACCTCCGGTTGTTTCAGCAGCCACAATTTCATCTGCGCGAGAAAGACAAACTTTTCGAACACCGGCCGCTCCAGATCGTTAACAAATGTGTGACCGGCAAATTCCTGCGGCTCGTATGAAACGTCGGGAAGTTGTCGCGAATCCTTCCAACGGGAGTAGGCTGACGACGTCGCCACAGCAAAGCCCGGCTTTAATAGCAAGATCGACAATTGCTCCTTCAACTTTTGCGGAGTGATCAATTCTCCTCGTCCCCGACCAAGCGCCGACGATTGAAAAATAAAAAAAGGAACATCCGATCCGATTTTCGATCCGAGCTCGGCTAGCGCTTCGCGGGGCAAATTGGTATTAAAGAGCTGATTGAGCGCGAGCAACGTCGCGGCCGCATCGCTGCTCCCCCCACCCAATCCTGCGCCATGCGGGATTTTTTTTCGGAGCACAATCGAGGCTCCGCCCTTCACCTTTGTCGTTTGGAAAAATTCCCTGGCCGCGCGGACGACCAGATTTTTCTCGCCCGCCGGGACCGCCGGATCGTCGCAGCGAAATCGTAATCCGCTGCGCTTCTTGTCGATCTTGATTTCGTCATGCAACGAGATCGGCGCGATGAAAGTCTCGATTTCGTGAAAACCATCATCGCGACGGTTCAAAATCCGCAACGAAAGATTTACCTTTGCCGGGGCGAGCACTTGCATGACCACAATTTTTTCTGTCATTCCGAGCGAAGTCGAGGAATCTCTTACTGTTCAAGAACCAATGAGAGATGTCTCGACTTCGCTCGACATGACAAAGGCTGCTGACAAAATCATTGTCGCGCTGGATGTGCCCTCAAAAAAAGAAGCACTCGATCTTGTCGAGCAACTGCGAGAGCAGATCTCGTTTTTCAAAATCGGCTTGCAGGTTTATACCGCGGCCGGGCCCGAGATTGTGCGTGACGTTCTGGGAACCGGCGCAAACGTTTTTCTCGATCTGAAGTTGTACGACATTCCGAATACGGTCGCGCATGCGGTCGAATCCGCCGCCGAACTTGGCGTGCAAATGTTGACGATTCATTTGAGTGGCGGCGAAGCGATGGTGCGCGCGGCACTTTCTGCACGGAAAAACAACATGTCGCTGCTAGGCGTCACGGTATTGACCAGCCTGGACGAAACCATGATTCGCGCGCTCGGAATTTCTTCGACGATCGAAGAACAAGTTTCGCGACTCGCGAAAATGGGCGTCGCGGCCGGGATCGACGGATTGATCGTGAGCCCTTACGAAATCGAAGTGGTCCGACCCCAGTTCGGCGACGACATCGACATCATTGTTCCCGGAATCCGACCGGCGTGGTCGAAGCCGGGAGATCAAAAGCGATTCATGACGCCGCGTCAGGCAATCGAGGCCGGCGCGGATTACCTGGTGATCGGTCGACCGATCACGGCGCATCCAAATCCACGCGAAGCGGTCACGAAAATTTTGGAAGAACTAAAAGCCTGACAAAACAAATGTCGTTGTTCGCGCGCATTGATGTGTATCACGACCTGACTTCACGCTCAGCGGCGCTAAACATGGCGATCGACGAAGCGCTTCTTGAGATCGCAAGCGGACCTTCAATTCGTTTTTACCGTTGGGATCAACCTGCGCTTTCGTTCGGTTATTTCGGAAGGTTTGCGGACGTGGCAAATCACGCCAACGAACGCGACATCGTCCGTCGTTGGACTGGCGGCGGGATTGTTTTTCATGGCGATGATCTTACTTACTCCGTTGTTATCCCCGCGAACGATTCGGTCTTCGCAGAGTCGTCGATGTCGATCTACGAGGGAATTCATCGCGCCGTTTCGAATGCGCTTTTGTCGAATGGCGAAAACGCGCAGCTCGCTGCCGAGGAGTCGCCAAGCATTTCGGAATCTTGTTTTGCCAGTCCCGTCCGAGCTGATGTGCTGGTGAACGGGCGCAAAGTAGCCGGGGCTGCGCAACGCCGCACGCGACGCGGCCTCCTTCAACAAGGCAGCATTCAACATGTCGATCTGGCCGAGGATTTCGTGCAGCGTTTTGCGCAGGAACTGTCGCCGGAATTGACCGGGCAGGCCTTAAATCATTCGACCTTAGATCGCGCTCGGGAAATCACGGCGAATAAGTACGCGACCGCGGTGTGGCTGCGCCGGCGCTAAAAAAATCGCGCGACGTGTTGTTTTGACAACTCCTAAGCCGCCCCGCTATCCTGCCGCAGATGGAAACATTCGCCGGTTCGCTTGCAAGAAGCGTCCCCCGCTCCGGCCGACTGGCGCGAGTGGCGGAGCTTGTTCGCTCGCAACTTGAACAAGTGGACGTGCGCATTGTGCACCAGGCCGCCGCGTTCGATCCCGCGATTGAAGGTTACGTTTCCTACGCAATCGGTGGACGCGGGAAACGTTTGCGACCCTTGATCGCCTTGCTCGCCGCGGGCGCGACCGGGGAGATCAAATCGCAACATGTCGATCTTGCTGTGATCGTCGAGTTGATTCACATCGCCACGCTTGTGCACGACGACATTATGGATGAAGCAGATCGTCGTCGCGGCCAGCCGACGGTGAACGCGCGGTGGGGAAATTCGCTCAGTGTTTTGCTGGGCGATTGTTTGTTCGCGCACGCGCTAAATTTGTCCGCGAGTTTCGACGAACCGGAAATCAGTCGTGCCATCGCCCGGACCGCGAGCGAAGTTTGCTCAGGCGAGATGATTCAAACGCAACGACGTTTCGATTTACAGCTGCGGGTCGAAGATTATCTGCGCATCGTGGAAATGAAAACCGGCTCCCTTTTTGCCGTAGCCGCTGAGCTGGCAGCGACGATCAGCGGCGCCGATAAGGACAAGATCGACATCTTGCGGCAGTTCGGCATGCGCATCGGCACCGCGTATCAAATTTATGATGACTGTCTCGATCTCGCCGGCACCGAAGCGAAGACAGGCAAAACTTTGGGCACGGATTTGCGCAAAGGAAAATTCACGTTGCCGGTTTTGAATTTCCTGAAGGACGCGACCGATTCAGAGCGCGCGCGTTGCTCGGAGTGGATCCTGGAGGGCCGCACGACTGAAGTCGCGGAGCTTTTGCGCAACGGCGCCAGCAACGGAGCGCTTGACGCTTCGATCACGACCGGCATAGAAATGATTCGCACGGCCCAGGCGATTATCGGGCCGCTTTCGCGCAATGTGCATACCGAGGCGCTTGATGGTTTGGGCGAGGCGCTCGCGGAAATGCTCGAGCAATTGCGCCTGTAAATGTCGCAGCTAAAAATTCGCGAGATGCCGCAGGAGGAGCGGCCGCGCGAAAAACTGGCCGCGCACGGCGCGTCTGCCCTGACTGATCCCGAGTTAATTGCGATTCTTCTCCGCACCGGCGTGGCGGGCTCAAACGTCATAGAAGTCTCGCGCAATCTTCTAAAAAGGTATGGTTCGCTGGCCGAGTTGAGCCGGTGCAGCGTTGATGAACTGTCGAAGATTCGCGGTGTTGGTTTTGCCAAAGCCGTGCAACTGGTCGCAGCCTTTGGACTCGGACAGCGCCTCGCGCACGAAACGCTTTCAAGACAAAAGCTCGATTCGCCGGAAGTGATTCATGAGCTGGTCGGCGCGGAAATGCGGCGGCTGCGCAAGGAATCGCTGCGTGTGATCCTGCTCGACACGCGATATCATTTGATTCGGATCGAAGAAGTCTCGCTTGGCAGCATCAACGAAAGCATCGCGCATCCGCGCGACGTCTTTCGCCCGGCGCTAATCTCTTCGGCGTATGCCGTGATCGTCGTGCATAATCATCCATCGGGCGATGCGACGCCGAGTCAGAGTGATCACAGCCTGACTCGACGATTGGCCGAAGCGGCCGAGCTTCTCCAAATCAAACTGCTCGATCACATCATCATCGGCGCGCCCAGCGAACAAAATGCCGGCTACTTCAGTTTCAAGGAGGCGGGCGTGCTGTGACGACTCACTCAACAGCGATTGTCGATCCTGGTGCGCAAATTGGAAGTGGCGTCGAGATCGGACCGTATTCTGTCATCGGCCCGGAGGTGAAGATCGGTGAAGGAACCGTTATTCAATCGCACGTTGTCATTGAGGGCGACGTCACAATCGGCAGGAAGAATTTCGTCGGGCATGGCGCGATCATCGGAACTTTCCCGCAGGATCTTTCCTTTTCACCGGAGCGAAGAACCAAGATCGACATCGGAGATGAAAACATCATCCGCGAGCATTGCACAATTCATCGCGGCACCGCCGAAGGAAGCGCGACAAAGATCGGCGACAAGAATTTCCTGATGGTCGGCGCGCACGTCGGACATAATTGCGAAATCGGGAATAACGTTATCATCGCCAACAATTGTTTGCTGGGCGGACATGTCCGCGTCGATGACGGTGCGTTTCTCGGCGGCGGTTGTGTTTTCCATCAACACATGCACGTCGGGCGACTCGCTCTCGCGCAGGGAGGCTCGGCCTTTAGCAAAGACATTCCGCCATTCGTGATCGCGGCGGAAAGAAACAATGTATTTGGCTTAAACGTAATCGGGCTGCGCCGCGCCGGCTTCAGCGCGAAGGAGCGCGACGAAATTAAGGCGGCATTCAAATTGATTTACGCCAGTGGGCTGAACATTTCAGCAGCTCTGGAAAAAGCTTCGGCGATGAATGTCGGCGATGCGGCGCGAGAGTTTTTCGATTTCGTTGCCAAGGCGAAGAAGCGGGGCATTTGTCCTTACAAACGCGGCGCAGACGAAGAGATGTCGATCTAACGATTTCCGGCTGGAGGGACGCGCTCTGTCGCGTCCCAAAATTAATGGGACGACACGGAGGTCGTCCCTCCATTATTTAAGCCCAAGCAGCGCGAGCATGCGGCCGGTTTTACCTTTCTCGGCGCGATAGGAATAATAGAGATCCGGATGACACGCGGTACAGATGCCGGTGTCATGAATCTTCCGTACGCCGCGTTCGCGACATTGCGCCACGATGCTGGCCGCGAAATCGGTTTCGTAATGGGGCGGGCGGATGCATGGGCTGAGCTGCACAATTAAATCCGCTGGATTTGATCCGAACTCTTCGCGCATGCGATCGATCGCAGATCCGGCGATGTCGAGCTCCGTGCCTTTGCGTCCGGAATGGACGAGGCCGATGGCAGGTGTGGTTGGATCGACAATGTAAACGGCACAACAGTCGGCTACATGAATGCCGAGCGCGACCCTTCTCTGATTGGTGATGAACCCGTCAGAGCCGGTGAAATGTTTGTTCGCCTTTACGGTAAGATCGACAATTGCAATCTGATTACCATGGACTTGCTGGGCCGTCAGCAACGGCCAATCGCTGACACCGACGGCGCGCCGAATTTCTGCGTGCGCCGTGTCCAAACGTTGAAGCACCTCTTCCTTCTCATGCGAAACATCGACGCCAGGAATGCGGCGCGTGAAGACGTGACGACAGATTTCGATTGCTTCGAGCGCAGGAAATTGCTCGAAGGGAAAACTCGCCTCAGTGCGATTCGCTGGTCTTGCGTTTGCCGGTCGCGGTCTTGCCACTGCTTGTGTCGTAAATTGACGATTTCGTGGAATGCGGCGCAATCCCATCGAACGATTCGCTGTAAACACTCGCCGCGCCAGTCACGCGATCGAACTCCGCCACAGTCGAATTGTAGCCGAAGAGCGCTTGCAAACGTGTGGACTGTGCCGTGGTCAATTGCACCTGGGCGTTGAGCACATCAAGCTGCGTGCCGGCGCCCGCTCCCAGTCGCGCTTGAGCCAAACGCACCGCTTCCTGCGCCTGCTCCACCGTTTTCTCCGTGCTCTGAATCAGTTCGCGATTCTGAATTAAATTTGAAAATGCCTGCTGGATTTCGAGTTCGACCTGTCGCACGTCGTCGTCGTAAGTGATTTTAGTTTCGGAAAGCAGAGCGCGCTGTTGCTTGTACCTGCCGTAGGTTTCGCCGCTGTCCCAAACAGCCCACGTCCCCTGCAATCCGAAAACCCAGCCTTGCGAGATATCGTGCCAGTCGCTGCTCAACGGCGAACTGAAAACGTCGTATCCGCCGGTGGAAGTGACGTTAGGCAAAAAGCCGCCCAGAGCCACGTGCACTTGCTCGATCTGATTGTAAACGTTGGCGCGCGCCTGTTTTAAAAACGGGCGGTTCTGTTTTCCGATTTCAATTGCCTCAACCAGGTTGGCTTTTCGGGGAATGTAAGTCAGTTCACCGATCACTTCGAGTGGCGCACCCTCGCCGCGAAGCGGATCAAAATCGAGGCCGAGCGTTTTAGCGAGAGTCAGTTGCGAGATACGATAGGCATTTCGAGCAGAAATGAGATTTGGAATTTGATTGGAGAGCGCCACTTCCGCTTGCAGCACATTGAACCGCGGAACGGTGCCGGCTTCGAAACGATTTTGCTGATCTTTCAGCTGGCTCTCCAAAAGGTGAACGGCTTCCTCCTGCACGGTGATGAGCGCGCGGTTGAGAATCACCTGATAGAACTGCGTCTTGATTGTCGAAATGACTTGATCGACAACGCTACGAAAAGCGAAGTAAGCGCTGTCGCGCTGGAAAAAAGTACCGCGAATTTGACGAAAGGTGCTGTAATTCGCCACCAGCTGCGAGCCGGTGATCCTGATGTTATATGCCCAAGCGGCACCGCCGCTGATGCTGGCGCCGCCGCCGCCAGAAGTGGTGGTGCTACTAGAACCGCTAATGCGACCAAGGTTCGGATCCGTCCAGCTCAAATTTGAAGTCGGGATGACGTGCGGCAATGCGAGTGCGCTTATCTCAAGAACCACGCCTTTGGTGCGTTGGATCTCTTCTTTCGCGCGAAGGAGATCCGGATTCTGTTTAATCCCGGTCAAGATGGCCTGTTCCAGAGTAAATTTACGGGCGGGCCGAGTTCCCCTTATTTCAGTCACGGTAGTACTTCGTGTTCTGGTTCTGGTTGAACCGGTTCCAGTAGACCCCACTTCATTCGAGCCGGCCGGCGCCATCGGCCCCGAGACGGTTCCCGATTCGTTTGGCGAAATCGTTGGCGTTAGAGTTGGTGTTGGCGATGCCGTCGGCGTCGGGGATGGCGTCGGAGTCGATGTTGAAACCGGTGTCGGCGTTGGCGATGCTGTCGGCGTCGGGGATGGCGTCGGAGTCGATGTTGAAACCAGCGTCGGCGTCGGAGAAGCTGTTGGTGTTTCGGTTGGGCTCGGACTTTGTCCGAACGAGAACAGCGCGATGAGAAATGCGCTTAAGGCCAATCCACCGGCAAGAAACTGTTTTCGCATCACAAGTTAAGGCGTCAAACGTTAGATGCGTAAAGGTTAAGGCACGGATTCAACCAATCCAGATTATCTTTTACCACTGCCGGCCAATGAATGGCAATCATTTCGATTGGCAGTAATCGTAAATCTTACTGTAGATCTGCAGCCAACCTTTCTGTTCCTCGGGCTCGAGATGGCCCATGATCTTCATGATATTGCCGACCATTTCCTCGCGGATACGACGCACTAACGCCGAACCTTTCGGCGTAATGCACACCATCACTTTGCGACGGTCCTCGCGCGCGCTCGAACGCACGACGTAGCCAAGATTCTCCAGGCGCGCGACCAGTCCACTCGCTGCCGCCGTGGTATGTCCCATTTTCTGCGCGATCGCCGACATGGTCAGCACTTCCTTTTGATCGAGATAGGCGAGCAGAAAAAATTGCGGGAACGAGACGTTGCCGGGCGCGAGTTCCTTGCACAGACGCAGCACGAAACAGCGCTGCATCTCCATGATGATGTTCGAGAGGCGTTCGGCGTCGGCACGAATCCGAGAGGAAGCGTCACTTCGTGCAGGTGGAGTCGCGATTCCCGTATTCAACGGAGTAAGCTAAAATGCGCCCGCAGCCTGTCAACGAACCAATGTTCTCTTCAATCCCAAACTTCTACATCCACGAGGCTGTTTTTCTTGAATTCCGTGCCGACCGGAACCGGCAGCATTGCGTTCGATTGACTCAAACCAAATATGGCGTGCGATTCCTGACGGCCGACGGGCGAAAATTCTCCCTTCTCAAATTTTCCACGAACGTAATGCACGCGATCCCCGTCGTTGTGAAGATCGACAATCAACTTTGCCGAGATCTTTTGTAGATCGAGACTGGCATCGGATGCCCCCATCATTTTGAGCAGAGAAGGGCGCACGAGGCGCTGAAAAGTGACAAAGGCAGAGACCGGATTGCCCGGCAAGCCAAAGACAAGAGCGGTCCCGAGACGGCCAAACAGAAATGGTTTGCCCGGCTTGATCGCCACGCGCCAGATGTCGATCTTGGCCCCGAGATCGCGCAGCACCGCCTGGACGAAATCGTGTTCGCCCACCGATACGCCGCCACTAATGATGACAACGTGATTTTGCGCGGTGCGAGCGACGGCTTCGCGCAAAGATTTCGGATCATCCGGACAATGTTCGACCGATTTCAGGACCGCGCCGGAGCGTTGCACTAACGCCGTGACGAGCGCTGAGTTACTGTCGTAAATTTGTCCGGGCTGAAGTGATTCACCGGGCCTTGCGAGTTCATCGCCGGTCGAAACAATCGCGGCCCCGACTTCGCCGCCGACCTCGACATCGGCAAAACCCTGCGACGCGAGCAACCCGACAGTCACCGAACGAATCCGCTCGCCCAGGGTGACAATTCTCTGGCCCTCGCTCAAATCGCACCCGCGCCTCCGAATGTAAGCGCCATGATCGACATCTCCATTTATCGTGATCTCGTCGCCATCGCGCTTCACATCTTCCTGCATGACGATCGCGTCGGCCCCGGCGGGAATTGGCGCGCCAGTGAAAATGCGGACCGCTTCTCCGGCCGAAAGCCGCAATAGTCGATCTACCCCAGCCGGCTGTTCGCCAATGACACACAATCGTTTTCCCGGGCCGCATGATTTCGCCACGACGGCGTAGCCATCCATTGCCGAATTGTCGAATCCTGGCAGTGGAATTCGCGCGAGATAATCACGCGCGGCAAAACAATTGAGTGCGTCTTTCAGCGGCACTGAACGTGAAGACGCCGGCCTCACCTGCGCCAAAATTTTTTCGCGCGCTTCCGTCTCTGGGATCACACCAACCTATTCAGTTGGCAATCGATGATTGGCAATCGACAATTCTTCGTCATATTGCCCGCGACCGATTTGGTGAGGTGGCTGAGTGGTCGAAAGCAGCGCTTTGCTAAAGCGCCGTACCTCAAAAGGGTACCGAGGGTTCGAATCCCTCCCTCACCGCGGCTTTTTCCCTCGTAAGCGGCTGTCCAAAGCCGAAAACGTTGCAAAAACGTTGCGTTTTTGCCGTGGATTTCGAGGCGCCCCTGGCGCCTAGCGGTCTAAAACCAAAGCGCGATCGAACTGCCGGTGACCGTTGCGGCTGATTCTGCGCGGCCTTCACGAAAACGCTCCGTGCGGAGATGGCGTGTTGAGGCCGCGCAGCGATGCGGGGACGCGAGCGATCGGCGCCATCCGCAGCCGCCTGGGAGCGGCGAGGACGGACGCACCCTAACGGTGTGGCGCGTAACTTCGCGTTCGCACGTCCCCAGCGCTTTGATCGGAGCGTTGTGCGAGCGCTCACTATTTGCTGGCCAGGGATCTACATGACCACAGCCTTTTTCGTCGCTCGCGGTCGACGCTGTTTGCGGCTGCTCCGGAAATGGTTTGTAGCTATTCCACCGATTCGCATTGTCGCGAGATAGTTCCATGTGCTGCCAATCGCAATCGAGGCAAGCGGAACAGCAAACTTAATTATGGAACGCTGAAGAACCTTAATCCCGACTTTTGCGCCCCATTTTTTGATCGTTACAAGCGTCTGCTTGCTGATCTTTTTCTTGATGAACGTTCTGGTAGCTCCTCCCGCCACTTTGGCGACCTGCTTGCCAGCTTCTTCTGCTACCGCACCTCCCAACGCAAATCCAATTATAGTATGTAAATCCTCAGGATCATCGGGGTCCAGCGGCACATCCAACAACTTCGCTATCTGCGCAACCAAGTGTAATTGAATTCTTATCAATACGACTGCTTCACATGCAAGAGCAGTGGCAGCCGCAGTTATCTGCGTTGGCAAATTCAAGCCGCCGGTTGGAGCCGATGCGATTAGAGCCAAAATTTCATCAATCGAAACAGCTGCTCCGGTAATTCCACCTGCAATGGCAGCATTTCTGGCCGCGATTGTGGTCAATTTACCAATGATCCTCTTGTCGCTGGCGCGCGGATATTTTTTTCGCAGATATTCGGGGTTCGCGTTTTCGTAGTAAGCTTTGAACGCCGCTCGTACTAAATTCGGAAGCCATTCGCCTGACTTAAAGGCGCCCCATCCACCGAGCTTTCCAATATCGCGGCGCGCCTCTGCAATCCAGCGTACGATTGTTGCCTTTGGTTCGATGTTCATGTTCAGGGAAAGAATCTAGTCACTCCGAGGTCGTGCAGCATTACAATATCTGTGCGCAAGCCTCGCGTTCTCGGGTATCGTCTGACCACCGCGCCAATACTGTTCGATGTGATCGACGGCGGCGTCATCAAGTTCCTGGATCGCCTGCTTGCATAGCTGACAGGTAGGGTTCCGATCAAACAGCTCTTGCTTTAGTTCTCGGGTGAAACAGCGCTCTTGAATCTTGTGGTCTTTGAGGACTCCCTCGACAACCTGGCGCATCAAATCAAAGCGCAATTTAACATTATCAACCGAGCTCGTGCTTAGTTGGATAGCGTTGTTAAACTCGCGATTTGATGCCATCAAGTCGATGATCGCTTCTCGCAATGAATCGAGAGCGGCATAAATCTGGTTCTTGTCCTTGTCGTGAAAGATTCCCATCATTACGTCGTACAACGAAGCATTAAATTTCTTTGGCTCCCACCGGCCGACTGGGTTCTTTTCGTCTCCCGCATAGTAGCGCTTGAAGGCGCGGTCTGATCCAAATAACGACTTTATAATTTGGACAGAATTCTTGAACGCGTTCCTTAGACCTTGGGCATCAGAATCGGAAATCTGTTGAAACCTCTCCATGTCGTGGTTGAAGAAGCGTTTCATCGGTGGCTGATACTTCAGATAAGTGGCGTGGAAGAAGGCAGCAAAACGCAAGACCAATTCAATATCCTTCAGACGCCTGTCGGCGCCTGGGAGACCGAGAAGAGTCCGAAAATCAGGGTCAGCGGCGAGTTCTTTAAGAAGTCTGTTATATGGTCCGCGGTAAACGCAATTGCGTAACTCTTGGTCGTTTAGTGGTTCGGAGCCGGTATTGAGTCGTTCAAAAATCTCAAATTTTAGGTCGGAACTGCTTTGCTTTAGCAGAGTCACGCTGCGCAGGCTGTAATTTAATATCTTGTCCTGAATCTGCTCGGCTATCTCCTTAAAGCTCCTTTTATTCAGCTCCTTGTAAGCGGTAAGTCCAATGAGGCGAAATTCATCCCCTGAGGGGAACTGTCCGTCGATGAAGGAAAACAGACTTGTTAGTCGCTGCTGACCATCAATCACGTATTCCTTACTGTCCGGTTGTTCTGATAGATAAATGATCGGTAATGGCACGCTCAGAAGTATCGACTCAATGAGACGGCTGGATTTCTTTCTGTCCCAGACAAACTGTCTCTGAAAGTCCGGCTGGAGGATCAATTTACCTCTTTTGTATTTATCATGGAGAGCCCGCACCTCGGGATCGCCAGCTTTCGTTAAGACTTCTCGTTCGGTAATCGAGGAGCTTAGGTCCGAAGAATCGTCCGCTTCGTCGCCCTCTATCTGGATCTCGTCTATTGGTTCGGCGCTCATATCAGTTTAGTCGTTTTCTCTACGTTGGTTTCTCAAGGAGTTACGATCAAAACTCGTCGAATGGGCCGAGACCTTCGACGCCATAGAGTTTTTCGGTTTCCCAATTCACTGCTTTCTCCAGCACGGCAAGACAGTGGCGCGGCGTTGCGAGTACGAAATCTTGCGCGTCGGGATACAGATAGCTCCGAGCACCGCGACGCAGTTCTTCGCCGATACTTCGCGTTCGCGCCACAAGCTCGTTCGATGGCGAATTATTGGTGAATTCGGCACGCTTTGCTTCCATACAAAGCTCAGCTAGCTCTCGCAGTTGCTCGTGCTGGTCTCGCGTCGGGATGACGATTGGCATCATTCGCATGTCGTTGATCTCGATGTCCTGATTGTGCTTCACGAACTTCTTGAGAAAAAAGCTAAATACATCGGAGTTTGCGATCGCTACGAACGCTCTTGCTGATAAATCGGGAAGAATTGATGTCAGTCGCGAGCTACTCGCATCGAAGACGCACGGCTCTTGATAACGGCACTTTGCCGGTACGTGGTTGGCGTGCAGTGACCATGTAACCCCTGCTTTGAGAAAGAACTTGTGTCCTTGCCAGCGGGCGAGCGGATTTGAAGAGAGCCAATCCACCGCCGCTGTGGTCCAATCGCAGTAGAGCGGCTCATTATCGATCCACCGGCTCCCTTCGGGATCACCTTTGCGAAAGGCAACAAATTGACCGCGACCACTTAGGCCGTTGTAGATTGTGGCGATGCGGGGACCTTCGCCGGGATCATCATAGTTCTCGCTGGAACGCAGACCGACGACTTCTGCTTTCGAGATTCGTAAATGTTGAGGACGCGAAGCGTTTTCCCGAACTATCCAAACCTGGACGTGCTGACAGAGATCGCAGAAGTCTGCGTCTGAAATCTCCGTCGCACGCTGAAATGGGCCGTGTAAGTGGGGGCGTCCATCAACTTCCATCGGCTCTTGCCAGAACGCATCCAGTTCCGCGCGATTCTGCCAGTGGCGCAAGAGTTCCGATTTGCGGCGGTCGAACGCGAAACAGTAATCTGCGTTCGCCGCGATCAGATTTCGCGGAGCAATCCGAAAGAGTGCCGTGCGGCCGAAGCCAAGTTGTTCGGCACTGAATTGTTCCCGCAGTCGATGAACGGCTGACTCCCATGCTGCGCGCTCGCGTGTCGGATTGTTTGGATCGCCGCCAGCATCACTGACCAACTGACGAAAGACAGGAGCAATCGCCGGCTTGCCAAGCCAGGCGGAACTCCACTCGACGGCCTTCTCCTCTAATGCGCGTGCTTGCGGCGTACCCTCAAGATATGCAAGAAAACGTGCGTTGTTCGCGGTACGCATTCCCTGGCCGCCTTCGGCGATTAGACCTACCAATGAAACACTGCCGGGCTTCAGCGTCCGATGGTAGCGCTGTATCGCTCCGATATTTGCGGCGAACGCACGTGAGTCCTCGATCTTGTCCCACCATTCGTTGACGAGCTCCTTGACCCGCTCATTGAATCGCCCATAAAGAGCGAGGGTGCCGGCGCGTGGTTCAAAGAAAGCGCGTTTGTGGGCAGCGACATAGACGGACAGCGGTACATCGTGAACGCGTAACTCGTTTACGGTGGCATGCTGAACGTCATCCTCGCTCGTTTGATCTGTCGCTGGGGCGTTCCAAGGGATAGCGTCCGCGCCCGGCAACAGTGGTAGAGCCTTGTCGGGTGTCGTGCGCGAACCGTCGGGCCGTTTGAGTGGTCGCGCTTGGACGAAAATGAATCTGTCCTCCTCTGTCGCTGCTTCGTTGCGCGCGACGAAAATCGCCGCGTCTACTGTCGCGTCGAACGGATCGCACTGACCGAGCCAATCGAGCGCGCGCGACTGAAGCAGGTCGCGCATCGGCAGCTTGGATGCGAGCGTGAAAAACGTGTCGGAGACGATGAAGCCAAATCCACCGCCTGGTTTCAAGATACGGAATCCTAAGTCGGTGAAGTGAACGTAGAGATCTTCAAGGAAGCCAGCGCGCAGTCCGAGGATATCCCGCCAATTCTCTGCACTGCTTGTGTGAGTGGAGATGTAAGGCGGATTTCCAAGCACGGCATCGAAGCCGGCGGCAGAAAGCGGATGACCATCCTCACCATAGAAAACGTCTGGAAATTCGAGGTGCCAGTGGAAAGGCGTAAGCGTTCGCCTTTTCGCCGCGAATTCGTCAGCGGTAGCTTGGAGGAAACGCCGGGCTTCGCGCTTTTCTTCGCCATCGAGATCGCCCGGCGTAATGATTGAGCGGGCGGCGAGTAGGTAGTTGATCTCGTCCATCGGCAAGCCATCGCTCGCTGCGAGCCAAAGGTCGGCGAGATCGAGGAACGGTTGCAACTGCTGACGCGCCGTGCGCCATTGGATTTCCTTGCGCTTCACCACTTCCATTTCAGTGCTCGCGATGCCCTCGATGTTCATGGTCTGCTGGATGACTGCCGCAAGGGCAGTATGCAGGTTGTCACCAATCTCGAACGTCCGCTCTTCTTCATCCTCTGTTCTGACTGGCGCACGCCGCAGCTCATCCGGCGCGACTGAAAGCAACGCGTTCCCTTGGCGAAGATGATGATCAAGGAAGTTCAGCGGCTCGTCGGCAGCGATGCACGTGAGCCAGAGCGAAAGCTTGGCGAGTTCTACGGCCATCGGATTGATGTCCACGCCATAAATGCAGGCTTCGACGATCCGTCGTCGCCAATAGGCGATTTCGGATTGCTCCTGCGATACGCCTGGAGACACGGGTATCTTTCCGCGCGCGCTTATCTCTTCGCGGCTCACCGCCCGTGGACCTTGGGCAATGATTTGCTCAGTCATCGGGCGCGTCGTCGGATGGCCCATAATCTTTTCGCCGAGCCACTCGGTAGCGCGGACAAGAAAATGCCCGCTGCCCATCGCAGGATCGACAAGGTTCAACCGCAGCACGCCCAGCGCGAACGCGTTGTTGCGGCGGCCTTCCTCCGACAAGGCGGAACGGGCCCGTTGTACGTCGGCGGATTGCTCGATTAAAGCGAGCTGCGGCGTGAGTGTTTCGCGGATGAGGAATTGCACCACCCAATCGGGAGTATAGAAGATGCCGTGGCGATGATTCTCGCCGTTCTGATTGCGTAGTTCGAGCCGCGCGCTGCTGCGCTCGAAATGCGCGCCGAGCAATCCTTCGTAGATGTCGCCAAGCTGCCGAACCTCTAGCGTACTGTAGTCAATCGACTCGTCCGTGCTTAGTTGGCCTTGCTGCTGACTGGCACGCGCTGGCGGCTGCGCGAAGATTAACTGTCGCAATACGTCTGCGAGCGCTCGATCACCAATTCGCCAATCCTCAAGCTTCGGGTTTAGCTCCGGATTAAATAGACCGCCGTTGTACCGCGTGACGTCCAGTGCTGCGTTCTGCTGAGGATGCGTACCATTAATTAAGTGAAACAGCCGAAGCAGCTCTTCATAGAGAGTCGTGAACGCGTTGTCCGCGTAAAGCGATCGATCGCGGAGCCGTTCGACGAGCCGTGCGAGTGAGAAGTCATTGAGGTATCGGCGATTCGATCCCGGGCCGTAAGACTTCACTGGGAGCAAGCCGCGGCTTTCCGCGTAGAGAACGAAGAGAAGTCTATAGAGAAGAACCAGCGCGTTGCTGTAAACCTCGACAAAATTTGCCTCGGTTAGGCTATTCTCTTGGAAATCGACGAAACCGGTGCCGACATCTTCGAGCACTCCGAAGATGCGCTTCCGCAGTTTCTCCTCGAGATCGGCTTGCAGCCGAAGCGACTGCTCTCGGACGCTATCAAGGAAACATTGCCCCGTCGCGCGACGCTCGAACGCCGCAGCACGGAAGAGCGTAAAGAAAACCCGAAACTCCTCCAGCGAGCAGAACTGACCGTTTCGTATGAGATGGAAGGCGAAGTAGGCCCCGACCGTTGAGCGGTCAGTGTAGAGCCGCCATTCCGAGCCGTTCGTGAGAATAGCCCAATTGAAGAAGCGGCGTCCGTCGGCGTCCTTGGCGTGGTTCAGGTAATCCTGAATTTGCTGACTTGGAAACCATCCGGGAGTCTCACGCGCGGAAACTCGATCGAGTGGGTGAAGATATCTCTTAGCCTCGAGCACGGTCGAACTGAGTCGAAAAAGCGTTGTCGCATCCGCCTCTGAGGCCGCCGTAAAATCTTCGTCTGATATTAGAAGGCAATAGTCGGGAACTTTTCGCGTTGCGAAACCGCCTGGCATCGATTGCTGAGGAATCCGCCGCCAGCCGAGCCGATCCAAAATTGGCTCAAGAAACTCCGAACAGGTGAACGCTTCATTACTGCTAGGCCGACTCATTGCCGTGACTCTCGCTTGCCAGATTTCTGCGATTTCACGAAACGGCTGAGCCACATCCCGCTCGGCAGCGAAGTCGGAAGCGCTTCGAAGATGGCGAGCCAAGTATGCCGCGGAGAAAACGCCTCTTGCTTCCAAGGCCCCTTCGAAACCTTCGCCACGAAGACGGAGACCCAGCTGCTCTAGATCTGTCGTGCGATCGGGTCTTCCACGCGGAGGCATTTGTGAGGGCAGACGCTAGCTGAAATGTCTGACAACTGAAAACACTAATGCGATCGCATCGTTGGCGCCCAGCAAAAGAAAAACGCGCGTTCCTGGCTGCTCTGGGGGAAGAGAGCTAGTGGGTTAAATGGTGGGCGATTTTCGTGGGACCACATGCAGCGCGCTAGCTGCCGCAACGGGGGATACGACCGACCGGCCGACGTGAGGGGTCTCTCGTTCAGAAAACGCCTTCAGCCACTCCTGTAATCGCGTTAAGTCCGCTGCCATCTCGTCTGGCTCCGGCAGTGGGACCGGCGCTTCGCTCGGCTGGGAATGTTCGTAACGCGAATACTTCGTCATAAACTCATCAATCAATTGACAATCTTCGGGCGTAATCTTAGCGAGACCTCCGATTTTGTTCTGCGTCTGCACGGCGCGCCGAAACCGGCGAACGACGTTATTTAAAAGGGTATCTTCCACCAATCGTTCAATTAAAATCCGCACGTCGGTGCAAATGCCCTTCGCGAATAGATCGTACTCGGCTTTGCCGTTGTCGGTAAGAATCTTTCGCGCTCGGGTCAATCGGTCTTTCAGGCCATTGATGACCTTATCGGGTTTGCGCGTCGAAAACGGCGTCTCGCCTGGTTCTCCTGCGCCCCACGATTCGCGACTCAGCGCAACCACGCGAGTTGCGACGCCGGCCGGCTCGGCTGCTTCTTCTAGAAGCGTTAGCGTAGAAAGGCGGTGGGTGAAAACGATGACTTGTCGCTTCTTCGCGAGAGCGATGAGCCGCGCCACGACAGATTCCTCGAAATCTTGATCGAGGGACGAAATCGGGTCGTCAAAAACGATCGGAGCATCGGCCTCGCTGCCTTCGATATCGGCCAGAAACGCTGCAAGGGACACGGCGCGGCGCTCACCTTCGCTAAGCACCTCTGCAGTCGGGACGGGAATTTTCGCGTTCTTGAGGCGAATGCGGTGAAAGACATGGCCCTTGTCCGTCCGAGTTTGTACCAGCTCAACCTGGATACGCGCGGCACCCACCGCATTCAGCTCCGACTCAAAGCGGCGGATGAAAGCTTCCGATACTAGCACTTGCGCGAGGTCTGATTTTTTCCTGGAGAGTGCAGTAGTATCGGTCAGTTTACGCGCGGCATCCAAGGCCCGGACTTTTTTTAACCGGGCGATTTCAGCCTCCAAGCTGGCTCTCTGCTCGCTGAGCCATTTCTGGGCTTCCAGTTCGCGCGCTTTTTTTTGGAGATCGACCTTGTCGGTTTTCGTCGCATCGTCATCGAAGGACTTCGCTTTGGTTTCCAAGCTCGTGATGAGGATCGACAAGTCGTCAATCAGCACAGTGCCGGGCACGGATGGAACTTCCTCCTGCGACCTTGCCGTCAGGGTTGCATCGTAGGTCGCTTGTGCGCCGTCGCGAAATCGATGGAGGTTTCGCGTGAGTGCTTCGTCGTCGACGCCTAATGTCGCAAGGCGGGTGGTGAAATCGTCAGTGGTTAAGATTTCCGGAAGCTTTTTTAATAAGTCAGCAACATACGCCTCGGCCTTGTTCGCTAGCGACTCCAACTGGCCTTTCACGAAATTCTCGAAGGAAAGAAATCGCGCCTTCGCGCTATCATCCAGGGGTTGCTGACAGAGCACGCACCGCGCGTCTTCTTCGGTAAAGGGAAAGGGGTTTTCAACGTAGGCTGCCTCTTCCGAATAGACCCGAGCTTGCTCCCATAACAGTTTCCAGCTTTGCGAGCCAACACCGTTGAGTGGCGCTCCGGCAAACACCTTTGCGGCGTCTTCCGACGCAGCCTTGCGTTTGGCCAAGGCATCGATCTTACCGTTGAGCAACGTGGTGACGGCGGTTTCGTCCAATCCGTCGTGAATGGCGACCAGGTCCGCGAAGAATTTGTCGAGCGCAGCCTTGCGTGTCCGCAGTTGTCTGGCTTGCTCGGCCGGGTTCTTCTCGATTAGACGCGCGCGCAAACCGTCCAATTCTTGATCGCGTGCTGGCGACCAGTCGCTCCGCAGCGCTACGTCCGCGACTGTTGTGTCCGCGCTAAGCTGCCCGTACCACGTTGCTGCCGACGTCGCTGCTAACTCAAGCGGCATTGACGGTTTTTGTGATGGAAGCGCGGTAATTTTGGCTTCGAGAAGCCGATCCACCGCGGCACATGCGTCCACGACACTTTGAAATAGTTGGAGCAGCCGTGGCTCAAATGTGACCTCATTCTCTGCCGTAACGTAGACTTGGCCGCATTCGCTATCGTAGATTTCGAGCGCGGCAAGTTCGACCTGCAATCCGTGGGAGGGCTGCCATGCAATTTCCTTGCTCGTGCCGCCGAGGGCGTAACCGATCTTGCAGCTTTGCGCTGTGTCGGGCCGAAATACATTGCCTATTAATTTCCGCCGATTTTTGCTCCCACAGACATTATTCAGGATGCGAACGTAGCTAGACTTGCCGACACCGGTGCCGCCATAAAAAATGGTGAGCTGTTCTTGAGTGAAAGCGAGCGGCGCTCGCGGATTCAATCCCTCAATTCCCTTCACGTCGGAAATAGCGCTCAGGCGTAAGGAAGCCCCCGCGGCACTCTGAGGAACTGCGGATGCCGGGAAAGAGACAGGTTCTCGTGGGGACTTCGGATCTGCGATCTGCTGCTCACAGAGTGCTGCCAACTGCTCAAAGTCGTCTGATGTCAGGTTCTCCTTTGAGAATAGGCGCCGGGCTGCTTCCTGAATCCAGAACGGACGTTCCTGAAACCATTTTACTAAAGCTGTTAAGTCGAGGCTCATGGCATGACGTCACCGGCGAAACGTTGAGCATGACGGTCGTCCGGTTCTTGCGCTGACGCGAAAGGAAAAACGCGCGTTGCTTTGCGGCAACGCGCGTTTCCTGGGCTGCTCTGGGGGAGAGAGCGTTAGTGGGCTGGGGGTGTCGGTGGCGGCACGTTCGATTTCTGCGTGAGTCCGCTCTGGCGCTGCGATTTTCGCACGTAGCCCATGGCGCCGTACAGGTCGGAGTCCGAACCGTAGGCCGGGTTTCCGATCACGCCGGCAATGACGAGCGCCGTGTTCGCCGCGAGCGCGGCAACTTTCTCGTCACGCGTCACGCGTTTGTTCTCGAGCTGCGCTTCTGCTTCGGCGATTGCCGTCTCGGCATCGAGCGCATCCTGGAGCGCAGTCTCGTAGGCGGGATCTCGAGCAACGCCGCCGAATTCAACGGCCGGCGCAAGCTGCGTCCACGCCGCATCGATCGTCTGAGCTTTGGAGATTGCTGGATTAATTTCTGATCACCTCCTTCCTTCGTTAGTTGATTCTGAGATTATTGTCCGGCGGTGGTTGGGATGAGAGTCCAAGCGCCAGCCGTCGTTCCGGTGCCGCGATAGAGTGCGTTGGTGCTGGTAACGATTGCCATTTGCCCGGCGAATTGCGGCGCAGCGGCCGTGAGTGCTGCGGGAGTGGCGAAGGCGCGAAGTCCCGGGCCGTTCGGACCAACCGGACCAGCGGGCCCGCGCGGGCCGGTTTCGCCGCGATCGCCTTTATCGCCTTTGATCGCAAGGCGCGTGACTAGGACTGACCAAGCGTCGGAAGTTTTCTTGTAGAGCTTTGCAGTCTGAACGTCGAAATAGTGATCGCCGTTCGTTCCGAGTTCGGCGGCTGGTGCGCCGGTTCCGCTGAGGAAATCGGCGCGCGCGATCGGCGCGGTGATTGTCGCGATCGCGACGGCGAGCGCTGAAATGATGAGGAGTTTGCTTTTCATGATTTTATGATCCTGGTGGTCTGCCGCCTTTCTGTCCGTTTTCACGTGAGGCTTCTTGTTGAGCTGCTGAAGGCGGGTGACGGCTTCGGGATGCGAGCTGGCTCGCGGCGGATGAGGCTTCGCCGGCGTCTACTGCCCACTCGCGCCTTTTCCCTCCGCGTGTTGAGACGAGCACGTGCTCGCCGTTCTCGTCCCAGCCGATTTGCCAAACTCGGAGCTGCCAGCCGGCGCTGCCGTCTGTTCGTGCCACATCATTGCGCGCCGACTCCCTGGTCGGTTGGATCGGCGTATCGTGCGCCGATTTCGGCGGCGAGCAGGATCAGACGTTCGGCAGTTGTTAGGGCGTCGGTGCGCTGCTGATCGGTCATGTTCGCGCAGCCGCTAAAGATAGTTACGAGCAAAACGAGTGTTTTCATTTCTTAGGCTTGTCTTGCGGATTTGCAGATCCGTTTGTCGCCTCGGCGATTTTCTTCGTCCGGTCATTCACTCGACGGAGTCGGAAGTGATTGAGCGTGCTCGAGATCGCCGCGACGAGCGCTGCGCATGCTCCGAAGATTGAGGCTGCGTTGACGATGAAGTGATCTGCCACTTCGATAAAATTTGTTGCGATCACGGCGACGTTGTTCGCGCGAGCGGATGAAGCGGATGCTGTTTCCGGAAATCCCATGGCGGGATTTGTGCGTCGCGGGCCCAAAGACCGATGTGCTGTTCGTGCGCGTCTGCCGCGGCTTTGATGTAGAGAGGTTTGTCGGCGTTCGCGAGCGAACCGAGATACTGGGTGTAAAGCCAGGCGGCGCCGGCGTTCAGCTGGTCGAGGCATTCGTCGATTCCGCTGCAGCTGACTTTTGCAACGATGCGGCCGTAGCGGTCCATCGTCACGGTCGTGAGCATGACCTGTTTATTAAGAACGGCCGCGGCGAGATGATCGCGCGACTCGGCACCGTATGGCTGCGCGAGTTCGGGCGCGTCGATGCCGTTGAGGCGGACCCGAACCAGGCGCGGCTTGCCGCGGCTGCCGGCAGATCCCGCGAGCGCGACGGTGATGGTGTCGCCGTCGTGCACGGCGACGACGTTGGCGAGTAGATAGTCGGCGCGCGCGGTCAGCGCGAGCACGAGGAACAGGAGGGAAATGAGAGCTTTCAGACTGCGCCACATTGTCCCTAGTGGCGGTGCTGTACAACCAATATATTTGCCGGGGCGTTCTGCTGGCGTTGTTTTGGGCTCGTTTTGGCGAATTTACCCAGGTAAAGAGCGCGTAGGTTAGGGTCCTCGCGGCGCCTTCGCGCGAGTCGATTTTGGCTGCGAGCCGGCTGATTTTGACTGCTTTCCAGCCCAATCAAGCTCAATCGGTCTGTTCGCAGGCTCGAAAGTGCCTAATTCCGGCGTGATTTCGGTCGGTTTCGGGCTGCTCAACGAAGCAAGAGGTAGGAAAATCAGATGTCAGAAGTCAGCAAAGAGCCGGCCGGCCGGCACGATGGGCCGGTTATGGGCCGATTTTGGGCCGATTTTGGGCCGATGTGCTGCGATCAAGAACCAGGGAAAAAGTAGCGCGTAGCGCGGCCTTTCCCCCGCGGTTCGAGGACACCAAGTTTAACAAGTTGTGCAAGCTTACGCTTAGCAGTATTTCGGCTGACATTGAGCGCGGAAATGGATTCTGCCCGCGTGATACTGCCCCGCTCTTGAACGAAATCGACGATCTTCCTCTGTCGCTCATCCAGTTTACCCAGGAGTTCCGGAGAGATTACTGGTCCGCGCTCGATTGGTTGTGCCTGGAAAGTCACCACAAAGTACCCGCTGTCGATGCCGAACTGCGGTGGAGGAAGTCCGTGGCTCACGAGTACGTCGCGCATTCGAGGTAATCCCCAGCCGCGTTCTTCCATCAGCCGCATCTGAGCGAATGTGTCCGCCACTCGCGGATTCCGACTAAATGGAGGCGCGTTGTAGGCACGAATCTTTGCCAAGGAAAGCGGCTTCAATGGCGGACCGGGACTCTTAATGACGAACCTGTCTTTGACAATCTGCAGGAGAACGTGGGCGCCTTCAGCGTAATCCCGATGAACAATCGCGTTCATCAACGCTTCGCGGATCGCTTCCCACGGGTAATCCGGTTCTTCGCCCCGTTTGAAATCTTTTATTACGGTGTGCGTCGGTCCGTACTGTTCGAGAAAACTTTTGATTCGATCTGGGAGCTTGAGCAATGGGCCATCGATATCCTCAGCCTTCACTTTCGTTCCACTGTGCACCTCAACTTTGACTTTGCTTTGAACGAGGAAATCCTCCGGGCGCTTCCCGAACAACAGCAGTCCAGCTACGGTCGGGACGTAGTCGCCCGCCTTGTCGACCTTCGCCACAAATCCGCATTTGTGAAAATGCGTCCACAGTTCGTCGGAGGGCACGGCCACGTTCTCCCTCCGCATCGCGACGTAGTCTTTAATGACTTCCAGGGAAAAGTCGTCGAGCGATGCCTGTTCAATAAGCTCCTTTTCCTTTTCCGACGGGCCTTCGCGTGCTTCTTCGCCAGGCCCCGGTTCTTCCACTTCTTCGTACTGATCAACGAAGCCTTTGTTTTCATCACGAATCGCGTTCCACAAATCGAGATCAAAGAAGTCGACTTCTACGCCGTTGCGCTGCAGATGAGTTACACCATGACCCTGTATATCGGGATTTGGATCGAGCATTCCGATGAACACGCGTTTGATTCGCGCGGCGACGATGCGATTTGCGCACGGAACTTTTGGCGGCTCCCGGACCGTGCAAGGCTCTAGTGTGACGTATAGCGTAGCGCCTTCGAGATTTTTGGCCCCGAGCTCTCGTTCAAGTAACGTAAATTCTGCGTGATCGCCGACGCGTAACGCGCCGCGATGTGCGGTACCCAAGACGTCGCCACGCGAACTCACCAATACGGCACCAACAAGCGGATCATGTTTGTCGTGATGTTCCGAGCGCGATTTTCGCATCTCGTCCAGGGCGACTTCCATAAACTTCCGATCCATTTCGCTGGTTGCCATCGGTGAACCCTTCTAGTCGACCAGCTGTATTCGAGCAACACAAGTTGTCGGGCGGCGAGGCGCATTTCCCCGCATACTATTTAGAGGGCGCCGACGCGACATTTTACGAAGCATTAATCCCTGCCGCCCGGCGAGGGCTTTTGTTTATAATAATGAGTCCTCGTCCGCGGAGTGGGCGGTTCACTTTTCAGTGAGATTTTTCGGACGTGCCTTTCCGCGACTGCGGCACGCCGGAAAAATCCACGTGGCGACGGCGCGCCTTTGCGGGATTCATGATCAGCTCGCTTCCTGGCCGCGGACGTGCTGGCGTGAATCGCGCCGGCGGCGGACGCGCCGTCGCAAGGGTCTTTAGGTTACAGGGACGCGTGGTCGCAAGGAGTGCCTGCACACTTACTTCTACAACGTGTTGTCTGATGTCTTGCTGAACGCGGAGGCCTCCGTTTGCGGAGAGCGCGTGACGGCTGGACAGCGCCAAATCGGACGCTGCCGCCGACGGCAATACATGCGAAGCGGACAGACAATACGCTGTAGAAGAAATGTGAGATGATGGACAGTCGGCGAAGCGCACTCGCCTGAATGGTGCAAAGCATCTCCTTGTGCCACGCGTCGCTGTAAGGGCAGCAACGAGACGTTGCATCCACTTGCGCCTTCGGCGCAATTACGCGCAGAGGGTCGCGAACATCTTGCGCAGAAGCGGAGGCGTGCGCCGCGAATTCATGAGTCGAGCCGCCGACGGACGGCTTCGGTGTGCTTGTGAAGTTGTGGCGCTGAGCCGGAGCGTTGCGCGGGATTTTGTGACGCTCTGCGCGTTCTAAACCAAACCGCGATCGAACGTCCAGTGAGCGTTGCTGCTGATTCCGCGCGGCCCTAACCAAAAACGCTCCGCGCGGAGATGGCGCGTTCAGGCCGCGCAGCGACGCTGGGAAGCGAGCGACCAGCGCCATCCGCAGGCCCGTTGGACGGGCCGAGGACGGACGCACCCTAACGACGTGGCGCGTAACTTCGCGTTAGCACGTCCCCAGCGCTTTGATCGAAGCACTTCGCGAGCGCTCGAATTGGGTTCTATTCACACCAGGCGTTCGAGTCGGAATTGTCGTGTGCCATTCACACAGCGCGTGTTGATCTAAACCAAACTGCGTGACGCCGCTTCGGGCGTGACGCGGCAAATATTGGGACTCACTCGCAGGGCCGGTCGACATTCTCAGCTCATCGCCGCTCCGTGGCGACGTGGGTGTAATGGGTCCGTCGCCTGGATCGGCGAATACGAGCTGAGTGGCGGCCGGCGCTGCGAGCGAGAGGGCCAACGGAACACTATGGGTTCCATGGTTTCGACGTCTGCGGTATCAGCTCTTGCGGCGGATCGCCCAACGATCAGTTCCATCGTGTTCTCGCAGCCTGGCTGCGGGAGGGTGAACCGACACTAACCTGTAAAGCATCGCGCTTTGTAACACTCAGAAGGCGGCTCTTGCGAACGCCGAGTTCAACCAATGTCGTGTCTCGATCTTTATCTTGAATGAGAAGAGCAGCATAGAGCAAATGGACCGGATACACCGCAGTGTTAGCGATTTGAGCGAAGTGCTCAGCATCAGTGAATACTTCTTTCGCATCGGAACTTCGGCGCAATCGCTCGGAGTCCTGTACACGCGACCGCCCGTCTGGCGAGACTCGGCGAAGGCGGCGGCGAAGTGTCTTTGGATCGACGCCGGCGACATTGAAAATCGTTCGTACCCTTCTTGTCTCCCGAAGAAGTTCCTCAAGAACATCATTCCGGTCCGGGTTGTCTTTGGAAACCAGAGCCGGCAAATCTACGTCGACCATTTTACATAAACTCAAAAGCAGATGGACAGGCTCAATTTTGGAAACCTTTAGATTACGAGCTTCTACTTCCGCGATCCGCCAAACGAGAATCAAGCTTGCCGAGTGTCGTGGCTTCACCAGCAGGTCCTTCTTCAGCGGGTTAAACCCGCACCGTAGCCGCGTTCGGCAGCTTGGACGACCTCAGGTGGTAGCAAGTCCCAAAGTTGTCTCACCACGTTCTGCAAACCCGCCAGGTTGTTTTTGCTCACATAATCCTGGCCTTGGCTGATAAGGCGAGCGGCTCTCTGCGGATCAGTCATCTTGTGCTGTTCTTTCTCGGCTTGCTGGAATTGATACACCCACCAATCCGGTAGAGCACTGACGATCTCGAAATGTAGCCGACCAATTCGCCCGATTATCTTGCGTAGCCGATCCGCGTTTCTCTCACGAATAATCGTTTCCAATTCCGCTGTTAATTCTCTCGTCCTTTCCTTTTGTTTATCGGTTCCGTTTTGATCGGCGACCTTTTGTAGCCAGTTAAGCCCTTCGCGCGCTTCAGACTTTAACGCTGGCCACTCCACGGCGTTGGCGGCCTTGTCCAGTTCAAGCTTTAACTCAAGTAGTCGTTTCTCCCCTTCGGCCGCGGCATTGGGATCAGCCCTGCCGGCATCAAGAAGTTCGTCGACCTGTTGCATTAAGGGAGAATCTTCAACCTGCTCAACTACTTCTTCGGCTGTTTCTCCAGACGCAGACTTGGCTTTCAATTTCACTTCGCGAAAACGCGCGAGCTCCTTATTGAAGTCCTCCCGGAGAAACTGCACTTGAGCGCTTTGGTGCCGAAGCTCGATCTTCTTGGAAAATTCTTCATCTAACACTGGAACGTACGCTGAGACCGTCATAATCCGCGATTCATCCATCCGCAGCGTCACTTCAACCTCACTGCCGGCTGGTAAGTCACGTCGAATGTTACCAGCTTCGATTCGAAGGTCATCGATGTGCCGATTTCTATCGGCAAGATCGTGGTCGCCCTCCACGATCGGGATCTTGATCAGTTCTCCATTCTGACCTTGTCGAATCGCGTGAGCCGTTCGGTAGTCGCGGGTTTCTTTCAGCGGCAAGCCGCGGCCTTTTTCGAAAACCACGTCGTAGATGTTTCCTCGAAGAGCGATTCCCATCGAATGAATGAGCGGTTGCTCCACGTCCCCGCCAACAAAGATCGTGTAGGTTACAATGTCGGGCGTAATCTTATGCCTGCGACCGGTCGCATCGGTTAACTCAATGGCGAATGTATTTCTCTCATCTTTCTCGGCGTGAAGGTTCGCTGTAAAGACACCGTTAGCTCGCAGGGGGATCTTACCGCTTCGCCACTGCGTCTTGGTGTTTACGAGTTCCAGGCTAAAGCCGGTAAGATCTTGGCTACCGGCGCCGGATACTTTGCCACCGACCATCGGCGCACTGTCCAAGCCAACTGGTCTAAAAGATTTGGCAAGCTCAAGTAGGTATTCCCCTTCCGGCGCTGCGATTCCCGTAGGTAGCTCGATTCGCTGTGTTCCAGCAAAAACCGCAGCTCCACACGCAACTACGGTGAGTGGATCGACATTGTGGTCGAGCGGAATCCCGAGCTGCGCCGCAAGGATCTCTCGGAAATACGGCGCGAGCGTCGGTCCGCCGACGAGAATGATTTTTTCGATCGCATCCTTCCCTAGCTTCTTTCTGGTCAGCACTTCTTTTGCAATTCTCGCTGCGCGGACAATAAAAGGCTCCGCAACGTTCACGACTTCAGTTCGTGAAATTTCGCATTCGAATTCAATGTGATCGCCCTGGTTATTCTCGAACTTGCATGTTTCGAGCGTCGTCCTGTCATTTCGTGAAAGGTCAATCTTAGCGATCTCGGCGTTTCGTTTTAGCTTGAGAAAAGCTCTATTCCACTTCGTATTGCCGCGCACGAAATCGGTTAGGCGGAAGTCCTTGGCAGCGCGCGGCGCGACCAGCTTTTCCACAATCGCCCAGTCGATGTTTGAGCCACCTAGAAAGTTGTCGCCGCCATGATCGACAACATGAATTGTGCCCTCTTCCGATTTAATAATCGCGGCGTCGAAGGTGCCTCCGCCAAAATCAAAAACCAACCAGTAGGTCTTCTTGCTATCGACGTCGAATCCGTATGCTAACGCGGCTGCAACAGGTTCCTGAAGTAGCGGGCTCTGTTTGAAGCCGGCGATTTCTGCCGCTTTTCGTGTTGCATCGCACTGATGTAGTTCAAAGGCTGCGGGAACGGTGATTACTGCCGACTCAACAACTTCGCCGGTCCGCTGCTGTACATCTCCGCGCAGCGATTTTAGAATTTCAGCGGAAAGTTCCTCTGGCTTCCGACGCTGACCGCTGCTTCTGAAAACGTAGCTGTGGTCTGTTCCCATCTGCCGCTTAAACTCGATGTGAACATCCTGATCTTCATCTTCTAGTCGGTCCTTTGCGCGCCGACCGACGCGCAGTTCTCCCTTTTTGTTGATGTACACAGCCGATGGGGTGATGTCGGAGTCAGTTCCGTCTCTCGTGTTTTTGATAATTTTGGTTGGCTCTCCGCGATTACCGGTGAAGACAGCGATGGCGCTGTTGGTAGTGCCTAAGTCGATTCCAAAGTCTATGGTGGTCCTTTTCATCGTCAGAGCTCTTTGGGTTGGGATGAATTATCGTCGCTTACCGGGACTGCGATTTCGATTTCTCCATTCTGAATTAGATGATCATTCCAAAAAATCGAGGGTAGCAGCGTCTCGCTTATTCGTTTCTTTTCCAATCCAGGACTGGGTTTGGTGGCCACTACTTTCATTGGTTGGCCTTCATCGTATGCCTCCCCGGTGTGATCGCGAATAACAACCCCCA